>TARA_R110002110_G_scaffold2830_1_pt1 | contig 188085 bp, 162 predicted proteins | sample TARA_R110002110 | Tara Oceans TARA_R110002110 (sample SAMEA4397330) | marine metagenome | biome: Polar Biome; feature: [SRF] surface water layer (ENVO:00010504); material: water (ENVO:00002006), including particulate matter (ENVO:01000060) such as... | depth 5 m | reverse complement strand
GAACCGGCGTACACGGAGTTGCAGTCCGCTGCATAACCACTCTGCCATCCAGCCTAGTCGGGACTTTGACTACGTCGATAAAAACAAAATTGGAGCGGGAAACGAGATTCGAACTCGCGACCCCGACCTTGGCAAGGTCGTGCTCTACCAGCTGAGCTATTCCCGCTTTTTGTCTTTATCCTGCCTGGGGTCGTACGCACTTGTGTACTATCTTATTAGTCAAGCTCAGTGCCACTTCCCCTAGCCAGAGTACCACTATTTCAGGCTCTTTGGCTTCATAACCAGGCTCCGGTTCCGGTCTGGCTATATGCAGTCCTGGGTTCAGTTCGGGCCTTGTGGGCCTGTTCCGAGCAGGGCTTTTTAAAGAGCTGGCTATTCTAATCGTATCCCTGTTGAAGTCAAGTAAAGAGTGGCTTTCAGGGACTTTCCGGGCTCTTGTTCTTGATATCCCGGCGCAGTGAAGGCCAGGCATTTTTCAGATAGGAAAACATGGACCAGAGAGTCAGGACAGCGGCAATATAAATCAGGATATAGCCACTGATCAGCAGGAAATTGACGGAGTCAGGGTTTGCGGCAAGCAGAATGATAATAGCCAGCATCTGGGCCGTGGTTTTGACCTTGCCGATCCAGCCGACGGCGACCTTGTCACGCTGTTGCTGAGCACTCATCCATTCACGCAGGGCGGAGATCAGGATTTCCCGCGCTACCATGATCGCGGCCGGAGCCACGAACCAGGGACTGGTGAAATTGGCAGCCAGCATCACCAGCGAAACGGTGACCAGCAGTTTGTCTGCCACCGGATCCAGAAAGGCACCAAACTTGGAACACTGGTCGAGTTTGCGCGCCAGATAACCATCCAGCCAGTCAGTAAGGCAGGCCAGAATGAAAATACCTGAAGCAATCAGACGTGCACCGGGAATGCCTGAATAATAGATCACTATAAAGACCGGAATGGCCAGAACCCGCAAAATGGTGAAAAAAGTGGCGATAGTCATGGCTGCATTATAACAGTACTGCCCTGTTAACTATGCATGGAGTCATATAAATGTTCGGCCAGATTACGGCTGATACCGGGGACTTTCTGTAATTCTTCGATACTGGCACGCTTGATTTCCTGCTGGCCACCAAAATAATGAATCAGTTCGCGGCGCTTTTTCGGGCCGATACCTGGAATTTCATCCAGAAAGGAACGTGTACGCTTTTTGCCACGGCGCTGTCGGTGGGCGGTAATGGCAAAGCGATGGGCTTCATCACGGATCTGTTGCAGCAGGTGCAGGGCCGGAGATTCCGGATCCAGCACCAGTTCCCTGCGCGAGCCTCCGAAAAACAGGGTTTCCTGACCTGCCTTGCGGCTGATGCCCTTGGCAATGCCGATCATTTGTACACCCTTGATATCCAGCGCTTCCAGTACTGCTTCTGCCTGCGTCAGCTGTCCTTTGCCACCGTCGATAAGCAGAACATCAGGCAAACTGCCCTCGCCTTTTTTCAGGCGTGTATAGCGGCGTTTCAGGGCCTGTTCCATGGCGGCATAATCATCACCGGGAGTGATATTTTCAATATTGAAACGCCGGTAATCGCTCTTCAGGGGACCGTTGTGATCAAAGACTACACAGGAGGCGACCGTGGCTTCTCCGGCAGAGTGTGAAATGTCAAAACATTCCAGGCGCATTGGCATGTTTTTGCTGGACAGGGCTTCCTGCAGGGCCAGGAAACGGGTCTGCATGCTCTGCTTGCTGTTGAGTTTGCTCATCAGGCCATGCGCGGCATTGGTCTTTGCCAGTTCCAGCCATTGCTGACGGTGCTGGCGAACCTTCACTTTCAATTCAACCTTGTGCTGTGCGTAATATTCCAGGGCGGCTTCCAGGCCTTTTTCCTCATCCGGTTCGTGACTGACGATGATTTCACGTGGAATACTGTGCATCCCCTGCTGCTGCAGGTAAAACTGTGCAATGAAGGCATGCAGGATACTGGCCGGAGTGTTTTCCAGCACAAACTTGGGGTAATAATTCTTGTTCCCCAGCACCCGGCCGTCACGAATAAAAATCACGTGAATGGAAACGACGCCGGCATCCGAGCACATGGCAATCACATCCACATCGCCTTTTTCGCCAGCCATGTATTGACGTTCCTGCACCACACGTAAATCGCGAATCTGGTCACGCACGCGGGCAGCCTCTTCAAACTTCTGTTCGGCAGAAAGTTTTTGCATTTTCTCATGCAGTTCATCAGTAATCTGCGAATTTTTGCCTTCCAGGAACATCACCGAGTGACGTACATCCTCGGCATAGTCTTCTTCACTGACCAGGCCGACACAGGGGCCGGAGCAGCGCTTGATCTGGTATTGCAGACAGGCACGGCTCCGATTACGGAAAAAGGAATCCTCGCACTGGCGCACGTGGAATACTTTCTCAAGCAGATTGAGACTCTCCCGGACCGAACCGGCACCCGGAAAGGGACCAAAATAACGGCCCTGCTTCTTTTTTGCGCCCCGGTGAATACTCAGACGCGGAAACCTGTCTTTGCTCGACAGAAAAATAAAGGGATAGGATTTGTCATCACGCAGCAGGATATTAAAGGGCGGACGCTTTTCCTTGATCAGCGTCTGCTCGAGAATCAGTGCTTCGGTTTCAGTATTGGTAATGGTGGTTTCAATATTGCGGATTCTGGACACCAGCAACATGGTTTTGCTGTCCAGGCCCGAGGCTCGAAAGTAGGACCCGATCCGACGCTTGAGGTTTTTGGCTTTGCCGACATACAGCAACTTGCCCTGCTCATCCAGCATGCGGTATACACCTGGGCGGGTACTGGCATGTTTGAGAAAATTCTTGCTGTCGAAAGTTGGGGCATCCATGGCATTATTTTAGCGCAGCTTTTGCTGACTTACTTGCGGTGAAATGATTTTGCAGCTATTGAGATGTTTTTTTGACTGGCTGAAATCCGGAATTGAGCAAGACTGTTTGAGCCGGAGGCGGGTTCCGCAATTTTTGCAAGAGGCCAAATTTTGGCCAAAAAGTCCGGAGGGTAAGAAATCATTTCTCCAGTAAGCAATGTGGAAATTAAATAATTCTCACTTCCGGTTCCAGTTCGATACCGAACTTTTCCTGCACCGACTGCTGAATCCGCTGTGACAAATCAAAAAGTTCTTCACCACGGGCATTGCCGTAGTTGACCAGGACCAGGGCATGATCTTTATGCACGCCGACATCGCCTTCGCGATAGCCCTTCCAGCCAGCCTGGTCGATCAGCCAGGCGGCGGCAATTTTACAGGCACCTTCATAGGGATAAATCGGGATATCCGGATACTGTGCCTTGAGAGAATCAGCAATATCCTGGCTGACAACGGGGTTTCGAAAAAAACTGCCGGCATTGCCCAGGGTGAGAGGATCCGGTAATTTGCTGCGACGAATCTGGCAGACAACATCGCTGACAAGCTGCGCTGTGATCTCCTGCTCCGCATAGTCCTGTAAGGCAGTGTTCAGAGCCGGATAAGTCAGTTTCAGTTGCGGTTTTTTCAACAAGGCCAGGGTTACGGAAGTAATGATGTACTGATCGCGTAGCTCACCCTTGAATACAGAATGCCGGTAGGAGAGTTCGCATTCATCCCGGGAAAAAGTTCGTAGTTGGCCGTCGCTGATTCGAATGGCTTCCAGCTCATGTAAAAAATCGGACAATTCGACGCCGTAGGCGCCGATATTCTGGACTGGTGCCGCGCCGACCGTGCCAGGTATCAGGCTTAAATTTTCCAGGCCAAAATATTCCTTTTGCAGACAATACTGCACAAATTCATGCCAGTTTTCACCGCAGCTGGCTTTGACATGTATTCGCTCACGGGTTTCACCGAGTTTCTTGATGCCACGGATATTCAGTTCAATAATCAGGCCCGGGTAGTCTTCCTTGAACAGCAAATTGCTGCCCTGCCCGATCAGTATAAATGGCAGGTCATGGGTTTTCTGGAAATCCAGCGCGGTGCTTAGTTCCAGGATAGTCGAGACTTCAACAAAGTAACGTGCATGCGCCGAGACATGGAAAGTATTGAAATGCCTTAAATCGAAATCTTCCTGTATCTGCATAATACTCAGGAAAGTTTATGTTCCCGCTCAATATGGTCGAGAATTTCCTGGCTGGCGGATTCAACCAGATCAAGCACCAGTTCAAACCCTTCAGGGCCGGAGTAAAACGGGTCCGGAACTTCCAGGTAACCGTCACGCCCGTCGGCACGGTCGGGCCAGGTCAGGAACAGTACGGTGCGGGCACGTGGATTGTCCGGCTCCATACTTTGCAGATCGCGCAGATTATTGGCATCCATGGCGAAGATGTAATCAAAATCATGAAAGTCCTGTGGGTCAATGGTGCGGGCACGTTGTGTGCTCAGGTCAATATTCCGTCCAGCGGCTGCTTTGCAGGCTCTGCTGTCCGGCGTTTCACCTATGTGCCAGGTGCCGGTTCCGGCCGAATCGATTTCAAAATGATGGTCCAGCGCGCGTTGTTGAGCCTGCGCCCGAAATACGCCCTCTGCGGTCGGTGAACGACAGATATTGCCAAGACAGACCATCAGAATTTTAATTTTTTCGTCCTGCATACTCTTAATGCTTCTCCAGTTGCTTTTTCAGCGCCTTGTAATCAGCTTTGGTATCAATACCAGGCGGAATACGTTCAACACATTCAGCCAGGTGTATTTTTATGCCGTAAGCCATGAAGCGCAGTTGCTCAAGTTTTTCGCTTTGTTCCAGTTCTGCGAGCGGCCATTGAACAAAATTGCGCAAGGCACCAACACGGTAGGCATACAGACCAATATGACGTTTATAAATGGTCGGTGTATCTTTTTCACGCTGAAACGGGATTCCGGCGCGGGAAAAATACAGGGCCATATTGGACTTGTCAGTGACAACTTTAACCACATTGGGGTTGTCGATATCTTTGTGATTATCAATTACTTCATACAGTGTACACAGTTCAGCAATATCCTGAGCCTTCAGGTTTTCGGCCACCTGATTAATCACTGTCGGCGGAATTAATGGTTCATCGCCCTGCACATTAACAACAATATCGCTGTTGCGCAGTTCCAGTATACGGGTAACTTCCTCGATGCGATCACTGCCGGAAGCGTGTCCGGGATCAGTCATGCAGACAGTGGCACCGAAGCCTTCACAGACTTTTCTGATTTCGTCATTGTCGGTCGCTATATAAACCTGCTTGGCTTCGCTTTGAGAAGCACGTTCAAAAACATGCTGAATCATCGGCTTGCCTGCCAGTTCAAGCAGGGGCTTGCCTGGCAGCCTGACGGACTGGTATCGGGCCGGAATTACAACAATGAATGACATTAACGCGGCCTTTTCTCTTTTTCCTCAAGACTTATCTGCCGTGCTTCATTTTCCAGCATGACCGGAATTTCATCTCGTACCGGGAAAGCCAGGCCGTCGCCGTAACAGATGATTTCCTGCTTTTCCTGATCATAGTGGACCTTTCCTTTACACAGGGGGCAGGCAAGAATTGTTAGTAATTTTTTATCCATAGGTTTCGATGCTGAAGGTGTTCAGCTTACTCATCAGGGCTTCAATAAATTCATTGTCGATGACAGCATCGACACTCAGATACCAGTCAGTCTTGCGGGCAAATTCTGTACATTTAACAGCATCCTTTTCGGTCATGACAACTTCCCTTGAATCCGCAAAACTGATGTCTTCCAGGCTGTAAACATGGTGGTCGTTAAATATGTGAGTAATGATATCAAAACCACAATCACATAGTGAGCTGAAAAAGCGCTCCGGGTTTCCGATGCCGGCGACTGCGTGTACTTTATGGCGTGATGCATCTTTGCCTTCTTCCTCTGCTTCCAGACGTGATTGCTGCATCTCTTTTTTTATATCAGCGATAGCATACATTTCGCCGCTGTTGATATGACATAAGTGCGTGGGTTCCAGACCCATGGTGTAAGTCGGGACCTGATAGTCAAGATTACAGGGCCCATTGCAGATAATGAAATCAACTTCCTGCAGGCGCTGGGGTTTTTCCCGCAAGGGACCTGCCGGTAACAACGCACCGTTACCAAAGCGACGGCGCCCATCGACCACGGCAATTTCAATGTCACGTGCCATGGCATAGTGCTGCATGCCATCATCACTGAGAATGACATTACAATCGTAATGCTGCTCCAGACTTTTTACCGCTTCGACCCGGTCAGCATCAATCACCACCGGACACTGGGTATTTCGCGCAATTAACAGGGCTTCATCGCCACTGTGTGCGACTGCTGAATCTGTTTTGACATGGAAAGGATATTGCGGCGCTTTGGAACCATAACCACGACTGACGACACCAGGTCGATAACCGGCCTGAACGAGTTGCTTGCAGAGATAAACAATTAATGGTGTCTTGCCGGTGCCACCAACGGTGATATTACCGACCACGATCAAAGGCACGCTGGCACGGTAGACTTTTTTGCGTCCACTACGGTAAAGACTGCGCCGGCTTCGGGTGATCAGCTCAAAGACGGCACTGGCCGGCTTCAGCCAGCCGGAGGGCTTGCCTGTATACCAGCTGTGGGTAATCAGTTTCATGATTCGGCAAACTGTTTCTTGTGCAGCTTGGCATAATGCTGATCCAGTGCCAGCAAATCTTTATGCCTGCCGCTCTCAACAATCTCCCCTTCCTGCATCACCAGAATCTGGTCGGCTTTTTCAATAGTGGACAGACGATGGGCGATCACAAAGGTAGTCCGTCCCTGCATCAGGGTATCCAGTGCCGCCTGAATATGCCGTTCGGATTCAGTATCCAGTGCCGAGGTGGCTTCATCCAGAATCAGAATCGGGGCATCCTTCAGCAGTGCCCGGGCGATGGCAATCCGCTGGCGCTGACCGCCCGAAAGTAAAGTTGCATCATCACCAACCCGTGTATCTATTCCGTCCGAAAGTTGCTGGATGAATTCCAGGGCATGGGCATTTTTCAGGGCAGTCAGAATTTCATCCTCACTCTTATCCTGCAGCTCTCCGTAGGCAACATTGGCACGAACAGAACTGTTGAACAGGGTTACCTGCTGAGAGACCAGGGCAATATGTTTACGCAGATTGGCCAGGGTGAAATCAGTATTGGGGACATCATCAATCAGGATTGCTCCCTGTTTAATGTCGTAAAAGCGTGGGATCAGATTGACCAGGGTGGATTTACCGCTGCCTGATTTGCCGACTATGGCAATGGTCTGGCCAGGGCTGACTTCAAAATTGATGTTTTGCAGGACCTCCGGAGATCGGCTGGTATAACGAAAACTCAGGTTTTTGAAGGACACCTTGCCTTTGACCCGTTCAGTCTCATAGCTGCCCTGGTTAGCTTCTGTTTCCTCATCCAGCAGGGCAAAAATTGACTGCGCGGCTGCCAGCCCCCGCTGAATAGAGGCATTGACCTGGGTAAGCTGGCGGATCGGAGTGGATAACATGCCGGCAGCAATAATCAGGGAAGCCAGATCACCGGTGGAAAGATCACCCAGCACCTGAGGTGACAGGGTCAGCCAGACCAGAAATGCCAGCGCAATGGTGACCACAACCTGTACTACCGGCGTGCTGATGTTGGAGACCGATTCCAGTTTCAGAATCTGCTTGCGGTTTCGCGCGCTGGCTTCGGTAAAATTATCCAGGGCCTGTTTTTCGGCGCGAAAACTGCGAATGACACGCATGCCCTTGATGGTTTCCGACACAATGTGTGTGACATCCCCCATTGATGACTGGATACGATGACTGTGCATACGAAACAGTTTGGAGGCATAGTTGACTACCACGATGATCAGCGGTGAGACCGCCATAAATATCAGCGTTAATTGCCAGCTTTGATAGAACATATAGCCCAGCAGGCCGATCACTGTCAGGCCCTGCTGGAACAGAACCTTGAGGGCATCACTGACAGCAGCGGTTATCTGCTGTACGTTAAAGGTCACGGTGGACATCAGCTTGCCGATTTCACTGCGGTCATAAAAACTGATGGGCAGCAGCAGGAAACGTTCAAGCAGCTGGGTCCGCAGGCGGTGCACAACGGAGTTGGCAATGTAGGCCATGGAATAGCCGCCAAGATAGCCACCAAAACCACGCGTCGCTGCGAGCAAAACCAGCAAAAGCGGTATTCGCATCCGCTCCACTGCATCCATATCCCGGGCCTGCTCAATGGTATCCACAAGCTGACCGGTCAGGTAGGCAAACCAGGCATTGGTGCTGGCAAACATGGTAAAGCCGATAATGGTGATGATGGCTACCGGCCACAGAGGTTTCAGATAGGACAGCAGCCGGCCATAAAGGGCCAGACTTTCCCTGCCCGGCATACCAGGAATCGGTGTGCTACTCATCGGCACCCGCCTCTTCCCGTGTGACTATATTCAGGCGGCTGAAGCCAAGCTGGGAAACTGCATCCATCACAGTAACGACAGACTGATAGGAAGTGTCTGCATCGGCTGTAATTATGATCGGCAATGAATTATCGCCTGCGGAGATTTCCTCGATGGCGTTCATCAGGGTGCCAAGCTGGTTATTTACCAGTCCCCTGCCGTTGACTGAATAGGCACCATTGCGGGCAACCAGAATTTCAATTTGTTCGGGCAAGACATCCAGCGGATCGCCGGAAGCTTCCGGCAGGTTGATCAGCAGATTGCTATCACGGGTAAAGGTGGTGGTAACCATGAAGAAGATCAGCAGCAGAAAAACCACATCAATCAGCGGGGTCAGATTGACACCGACTTCCTCACTGCTCTGACGGGCAAATTTCATGCGGCCTGCGATTCGCTGCTGTCTTTGTAATCGACACTGCGCCCGGTATGCAGGGCATCGACCAGCTTGATGGATTCACGTTCCAGCTCGACCACCAGGGTATCAATACGACGCTGGAAGAAGCGATAAAACAGCAGCGTCGGAATGGCAACCGTGAGTCCGGCCGCCGTGGTGATGAGAGCCTCGGATATTCCGCCGGCCAGCACATTGGCATTGCCGGTGCCCTGCGTCATTATTTCGGTAAATACATCAATCATACCCAGTACAGTACCAAGCAAACCCAGTAATGGGGTTATCTGGGCAATCGTGCCAAGTAGATTGAGATAGCGTGACATGTCGTGAATGACATGAGCGGCAGCCTGCTCAATACTCTCGACCATGATGTCACGTCCTGACTTGGCGTTGACCAGCCCCGCTGCCAGAATCTGTCCCAGCGGCGAAGACTGCCTGAGTTCACGCAGTTCAACAGCACTGAGCTGGTTCTGTTTTATCTTTGACCAGACTTCCGGCAGCATGTTTTTGGGAGCAATCCGTGCGGGATTAAGCATCCAGAAACGTTCGATGATGATGGCGATGGCGAGAACGGAACAAAGAATGATCGGCAGCATCAAAATGCCGCCGGCTTGAACTATCTCAAACACAAATACAAGCCTCTCTTTATTGACTGACTTTTTGGCAACCGGGTCATCATGACCGTTATGCTCTTAACAGCGCTTACCTGGAGCCTGACAGCCCTGTCTTCGCTTACCGGCCAGTGTTTCGGCGAGCGACAAATAGTAACATAACTACCCTGTCTGACTTAGTGAAGTCTGTCACCGGCTAGCGCCAGAGACGCCTGTGCGTCTGACGATACAACTCCGGTGCCGGGAGCTCCCCTTGCTCTGGTATCAGCCAGCTTATCGCCCCCGTTTCTGCCGTATTCAGGCTAATTGTGCCACTGTTTGTATAGAGATTCACTATCTGTGGGTGAGGATGATTGAATTGGTTCAAATAACCACTTGAGAATATGACATAGTCAGGGCTGACAGCCCGCACAAATGCAGCATGTGATGAGCTGCGAGAACCATGGTGCGGGGCAACAAGAATATCGGACTGCAGCTTTTTTTCTCCGGCAATGAGTAGCCGTTCAATTTGACTTTCAATATCACCAGGCAAGAGCACGGCGAAGCCCGCGTTACTGACCCGCAGGACACAGGAAGCATTATTGCCCCTGTAAGCTGCCCTGTCAGGATGCAGTATTTCAAAATGCACGGCGTCCCATTGCCACTGCTGACCGGAGCGACACAGCCCGGCCTGCCGGTCGGAACTGAGGTTTTCAGACTCCCCGGCCAGCAAATCCGCTGTTGGAAAACGCCTTCTTATGGCCACTAAGCCTCCGGCATGGTCATTGTCACCATGAGAAACGATAACCCGATCCAGTTCATCAATATTTTGCCTTTGCAGAAAAGGCAGCACGGCGGCTTCCCCGGCATTGAAACTGTCACTGTAGCGTGGCCCGGTATCATAGAGCAGGACATGGTTCCGGGTGCGGATAAGCAATGCCAGGCCTTGCCCGACATCAAGTATGTCGATCTGGAACTGCCCTGTTTTGATTTTTTCTGCTGTCGGCAGGAACAGCAGCAGGCTTGCCAGGGCAAGACCGGGAATGCACAAGCGGGCTTTGTGTTGCAAGGCAAGCAGACTGCCAGTCATTGCCAGTAGAAACAGTCCCCATTGCCAAGGGCTCAGAGCCGGTAGTAACAGGAGACTCTGCGACCAGGCAGAAGCCACGCTTGTAAGAAAAGCCATAAAAAGCCCCAGCAGCCAGTCCAGCACCGTGCCCAGCCAGAACAGCAGTGATTCCGAAAATGTACTTAGCACCAGTGCCAGCAGGCATAAAGGTACGATAAGCAGGGTGATATAGGGAATCGCCAGCAAATTGACCAGTGGCGCCGCCAGAGAACTCTGCTGGAAAATAAACAGCATGAAAGGCAGCAAACCCAGAAAAATCATCAACTGGCTTTTTAGCAGCAGAAACAGCCGCTGTATCAGCCCTACGGGGAATTCCTGCCGTCTGGCAAAAAAGATGAGCACAGCTACTGCGGCAAAAGATAACCAGAATCCACTGCTCACCCCTGCCAGCGGATTCAGGACCAATACCAGTGCCAACGCCAGACAATAGGAATCATAAATGCTGCGCTGGCGGCAAATGAGCATGCCGAGCATGAAGGCTGCCGCCATGACCAGTGCCCGTTGCACCGGCAGGCCAAAACCGGCAAGCTGGGCGTAACAGTAAGTCGCAAGCAGACTCAGCAAGGCTGCCAGGCGTGGTGCGGGAATTATCAGGCACAGGGATCCGGTCTTTTTGATAATGGCCCTGCCGAGGGCAAAAAACAGCAAGGCAATAAAACCCAGGTGCATGCCGGAGATCACCATCAGGTGATTGGTCCCGGTGGCGGTAAATAAATCCCAGTCGTTATTGGACAATCCCTGACGATCACCGATGCTCAGGGCCCTGATCAGTTGCAAATACCTGAGCTCCTGATCTGCAAACACAGCTGTCAGAGTCTGGCGAAAATGATGGCGCAATTGCTGAAAGCCGGTTTTCTGTATCTCCAGAAGGCGGTTGGACGGATGTTCCCTGACATAGCCTGTCGCCCGAATTCCCTGTTGCCAGAGCCAGGCTTCATAATCAAAACCGCCGGGGTTCTGGAAACCGTGCGGGCGTTTCAGTCGGACCCGCAATAACCAGCGCTGACCGGGAGCAAGCTCAACATCCTGATACACGCTGAGCAGTATCAGCTGACCCTGCAAAACCCTATCGCCAAAACTGCATTGTGGCAGCTTCTCCTGAATGCAGCTTTGCTCTACCTTGAAGCGGAAGCTTGTATTGAATTGACCGGCTTCCGGCAGTGAGCTGATGATGCCCTGGACCCAGATATCTTCGCGTTCGAGTGCTTCCGGCAAGAGCGAATCAGTCGCCTCCCAGGCCCAGAGTAAAAACCACAAAAGTCCCAGGCAGTAGGCTCCAGCCAGACGCAGCCAGTCCGCACACCAGGACAGAAGCGGGATGATCAGTAACAGGGGAAAGTAATGCACGGGCGGCAGGCGTGGCACCAGAGAAGCCAGCAGCACACCTGTACTGAACGCGATCATCCATGAACGCATAAAACGAATTCCTAGCTGAGTGTCACTTCAGTGTAGTGGCTTCTCCGGGTGCTGCGATTTATTTGTGGCTAATGGCTATTTACTTAGTAGCTGAAGGCAATTATTCGTCGCTTAAGGCTATTATTCGTAGCGCAGGCTTTGCGCCGGATCAATGCGCGCAGCCGACCAGGCCGGGTAAAGAGTGGCCAGCAGACTTAAGAGAATGGCGACAACAGCGACACCAATCATGTCACTGAGGAGTAGCTGGGAAGGCAGGTAATTAATCGGATAGATATCGGCACTGAGGAATTGTATGCCCAGTACCGTTTCAAGCCAGGCGACAAAGTCACTGACATATAACGAAGCGAGGATGCCCAGAAAGAGCCCGACCAGGGTGCCAATGATGCTTATTATCAGGCCCTGTACCAGGAAGATATTACGGATACTGCCCAGTGAGGTGCCCATGGTTCTGAGTATGGCAATATCCCCTTCCTTGTCTTTGACGATCATGAACAGGCTGACCACGATGTTGAAAGCAGCCACGGCAATCAGCAAAAACAGTAACAGGCCGACCATGGATTTGGAGAGCTGGATATTTTCGTAAATATTGCCGTACTCCCGTGTCCAGTTACTGTATACGAAATCACCGGCGATGCGGTTCTGCAGACTGCGAATCACGATTGTGCTGTCAAACAGGTCTGTTAACTGGATACGTAAGCCATGGATACGCTCACCGGTACGATACAGCAACTGCGCATCAGCCATGTGCACCACTGCCAGATTACTGTCGAGTTGTGAGCCAACATTAAATATTCCTGCAACAGTAAATCGCCGTTGACGGGGGAACTCCCCCATAGGCGTGACATTCAGATAAGAGGAAACCAGGGTCAGTTCATCACCTACAGCAACCCCGAGATCTTCGGCAATGCCCGCCCCGATAAGCATCGCAAAGGAGTCTTCCTGTAGCGCATCCATGCTCCCTGCCTCGATAAAATCATCAAGAATGGATATTTCACGCTCGGCAGCCGGGTCTACGCCGTTTAACAGAATGCCACGCGAGTTACCGTTGGCCAGCAACATGCCCTGCAACTGTAATAAGGGAGCGGTGCCGATTACCCGGGGGTCAGTTTCTATCAGGCGCTGATTGTCCTGCCACTGTTCTGAACTCATCAGGGCTTCATTGCGGGAAGTCGTAATTGTGACATGTGGCACTAAGGCAAGAATACGTTCACGCAGCTCGCGATCAAAGCCATTCATGACAGAAAAAACAGTAATCAGAATGGCAACACTCAGGCTCAGCCCGATAACAGACAGGCGGGAAATGAAACTGACCAGCAGATTACTGGAGCCGATAGAGGCGTAACGTCTGCCAATGTACAGAGCCTGGCGTATCATGTTTCGCTGACCAGCCTGCCGTCAACCAGCAAGAGGGTTCTGTCCATCATTTTGGCCAGTTCCTGGTCATGGGTGACGATGACAAAACTGGTAGTAATTTTTTCTTTCAGGGACAGCATGAGACCTTGAATGTTTTTTGCAGTATTGCGGTCCAGGTTGCCGGTCGGTTCATCCATCAGGACACATGCCGGGTTATGCACCAGCGCCCGGGCGATGGCGACACGTTGTCTTTCACCACCGGATAATTGCGAGGGTTTGTGCGTCAGGCGTTCCTGCAGCCCCACTTCAGCCAATATGTCTTCGGCTTCCTGCATGCATTGTTTGAAGGGCTTTCCGGCAATGATCAGCGGCATGGCAACATTTTCCTGCGCCGTGAATTCTCCCAGCAGGTGATGGAACTGATAAACAAAACCCAGGGTCTGGTTTCGCAGCATGTCCTGCTGTTTGCTTTTCAGTTGCTGGACATTCTGTCCCTTGATCAGAACTTCGCCGGAAGATGGCTTGTCAAGACCGCCCAGCAGATTCAGCAAGGTGGTCTTTCCGGAACCGGAAGCGCCGATTATGGCGACACTTTCACCGGGCGCCAGGCTGAAATCCAGATCATTCAGTACAATCAGTTCGTGACCGCCCTGGCTGAAAACCTTGCTAAGCTTATGGCACTGAAGAATACTCTCACTCATAACGCAGCACTTCGGCCGGATGGATACGGGAAGCCTTCCAGGCCGGATAAAGGGTGGCAACAAAAGAGATCAGCAAGGCGCAGGCACAGGTAATAAGCACGTCGGAACTCTGGATGTCAGTGGTGATAATGCTGAGCATGAACATGCCATCCGGGATAAACAGCGCTTCAAACAAACGCCCGAGCGCAGAAAAGTTACTGGCTATCAACAGGCCCAGAACTGCCCCCAGCAAGGTTCCGGCTACCCCCACCAGCAAGCCCTGAATAATAAAAATCGCCATGACAGTATTTTCTCCGGCACCCATGGTGCGGAGGATGGCAATATCGGCTTTTTTTTCAGAAACGAGCATGATCAGGGTGGAAATAATATTAAAGGCACCAATTGCTACGATCATCATCAGCATGAACCAGGTCATGATTTTTTCCATGCGCAATGCATTAAACAGGCTGGCCTCGGTTTCAGACCAGTCCCGTCCCTGATATTCAGGGCCCGGTAAAGCAACATTGAGCGTGGCAATAGCGCGATTGACGCTTGCAGCAGCAGTAAAAATATCATTGACCTGCAATCGCAGACGTACTGCTTCGTCCACACTGTCGAGGCCCAGCAGTTCGGTACTGTCGTCCAAATGGATATAGGCCAGCTCGGAACCGATACTGAACTGCACATCAAACAGCCCGACCACGGTAAAGGTATGCATATTCAGTTGCAGGCGATTATCACTGTTGAGGAGTTCCGGGACTATAAGATTGACGCTGTCGCCTGGCAGCAGACGAATGTTGGCGGCCAGAACCCGGCTCAGTATGATGCCCTGCTCGCCTGGAACCAGGTCTGCCAGTGAGCCCTGAACCATACTCTCTTCAATCGGCGAGCTCAGCATTTCCTGCTGCGGATCGATACCTTTCACCTCGCTAACCTGATGGATACCGTTTTTGCTGAGCATGGCTTCCAGACTGGTGTAGGGGGAAATATTGTTTATTTCGGGATCTTCATTGAGCAAGGCAATTGCCTGCCGCCATTGCGGGAAAGAACCATCGGTAAATATATCGGCATGTGGCACGGTGATCAGTGTCCGTTCACGTTGTTCACCCTGGGCACCATTGAACACGGCCAGGACAATTATCAGCGCCAGTACTCCCAATGTCAGACCGCCCATCGAAATCAATGAAGTGAAAGAGATGATACGTTTGTCTTTCTTGGAAAGTATGTAACGCAGGCCGATAAAAAAAGGCGTGAATTTCACCATAGTCGTGGATGTGCTGTGAGAATCCGGCAGTCTAAGCAGTCAGCCATTGTGCAGGGATGCCCGGGTCAGGTCAAGGAAGGTGATAGTCAGACAATTTAAGCCAAAATATCAGATAACATACTTGCCATTCATTCATGGCTCTCAAACAGGCAGAAAATAAAACCCTGACTATACTGAGAAGTGAAAGTTGGGATGGAATTCCGTATGAACAAGGTCATCAATTTTCCGCAGTGTCAGCATCAGCAATTCAGGCGTCTGGTGTTCAAAAGCGTGCTTGCTGCCGCGCGTGATCAGGATCTGCGAACTGAAGACTATATTGCCAGGATTTATTATGCCGGGGAAAATCCGGGCTTGTTTAGCAGCAGGTCCAGCCTGGATTCGATATATCGACGATTCAGGGAGCTGATAGAAGATGCCCTGCGTCAGGATACTGAGGCCACTGGACTATCAAAAGCCAGTAAAGCCTATCTGTGTTTTCGTATTTACCTGCATAGTTTATGTAAGGAGCGCAGACAACCACCTGACGATGAAGCCGAACTATATTTGCAGGATGCCCTGCAGGAATACTTTCAGGCTGGGAAGCGAAGGCTGTCTGGAGAGGATGAAAGCAGAATCATGCATTTTCTGAGAACTGCGCGATGCTCCGCACAGCCGATGCCGGACTAGACTGAGGCGCTCTCCTGCAGTTCCGCTTCGTGACGTTTCAGCAGACGCTGAACAGTCTTGAAGGAAACCGGCACCATCGGGGTACTGACTTCGGCAGAGATTGCCCGCAGCGATTTGCCCTGCTTTTTCATCTTGATGATTTTCTTCAGGACTTTCTGTTCCATGGGGTTTTCAATCAGGCGACCATTGGAATGGATCATGTAGCCAAAAGGTCGGCTGCCACCCAGAAAACGCCCTTTGCTGCGCTCATTCTGTTTTACGGTCTTGATACGTTCTGTGGAACGGCGTTTTTCCAGGCTGTGGAAGATTTCCAGGGAACGCCGAAATGAAGGTGCGAAATCCTTGCCGGTAATCTCTCCCCCCAGCTCCAGGATATACAGACGAACCTGCTTTTCCCTGAAACTTTTCAGGGTGCTCTGCATGTCATCACAGGAACTGAATATACGTTCGATACTGCAACTGAGGACAATATCGCCGGCTTCCAGCTGTTCCAGCAGGAGTTTGGCTTTGGCACGCTTTTTAAAATTTGAGGACCATTTCAGGTTATGGTCAATAAAGCTTTTATTGATATGCATGCCATGGCCCAGGGCAAATGTGTGCAAACGCAGGTCTTCCTGCTCCATTTGTGCTTCCAGCTCGGAATTTTCCTGGTTTTCAACAGTCGAGGTACGGGCATAGCAATAGACAGTCATAACGAATTCCCTGATTAAACAAGCTATTAGGGTTTAATCAATAACAGCATTTAGAATTTATCTTAATAAGACGCAGCAAGCCTTTGTTTTTTCTTGGTTTTGCTTTTCTTTTAATTTCGTTGCTGTGTCTCTGTTCAAACGATAGTGTTTTTTTATCACTCTGAATTGAGCTTTGCAAGCTAAATAGAAGAAAAATAAGAAAAAATTGCTTTTTGATTACTGATCCAGGGGCTTATTTTCATTCAGCCTGATGCAACTGGCCGACATCCTGCACCATTCAAGCAGCGCTTTAAGGCGCAGCAATCCATGATGAATGACCAGCACCTGAAGTGTGTAGCTGTTTTTCTCCTCAGGCCTTGCAAAGTGCTCGGACTGCAGCTCATCACCCGGTAAGGGATACTGGGCAGAGAATTCTTCCAGCTTACGCAGGCGTTTTTGGGTATCGCGCTCCAGCTTCTGTATAAATTCCAGTTGCTGTGTTGTCGACAATGCAGACAGGAAACACATTTGTGCCGCATAATCGATTCGGTTTTTCGGCACAACCGGGCCTTGCTGCAACCACTCAATCAGGGACTCCTCACCCTTTTTCAGGCGCCGATAAACCTTTCGCTTTGGACCATTGGCGGAAGGCGTCATCTTGCTTTTGATGTAACCTCCCTGCTCCAGTTTATTGAGGGTCGGATAAATTTGCGCAAGTTCGGCATTCCAGAAATTGCTCAGGCTGTATTCAAACTCACGCTTGAGATCATAACCGGAGGCAGGCTTTTCCAGCATGCCCAGCAAAATATGCTGCAGGCTCATGACTTTGCCGTCTGTGCGTGCAGATCACTGTAGCGCTTTTTATAGAACCGCGTCCACAGGGCTATGGCTGGCACGCCTATAAGCGTCGGCGTGATCCATGGAATTATCTGCAGAAAACCACTGAAATTCAGGTCAAATAACTGGTTGGCACCAAAGACGGCAAAGGCTGTATGGAAGGCTACACCGGTACCGAGCATGGCTCCCAGATGCTCATATAACCAGCGCTGCTTGTAATCCTCACGGTTTTTCAGGGCTGACCTGATATCCAGGCCTGTAAAGACTCCTATTGGTGAAAGCGCATAAAGCAGAATCTGCATGGGAGGTGATACGATGATGGTAAAAACAACAAGCAGTACACTGGAGGCAATGGCAAGATTTGCTAAGGTTCTGTTCAAGGGAATATCCAGCTTGCGGATATCCTGCTTTTGTTTGAGCACAGCGAAGCCATGACGCATGGAGATGTAGACAACCACAAGCAAATAAGCCAGAAAGACCATGAAGCTCAGCCTGATCAGGTTTTCTTCATTATCCAGCCCTGAGAGCAGCAGTTGCGGGATTCTGATCGACAGGGACAAAGCAGCTGCAAGTAGCAGTATATAAGCAGAGTATTTAAATACCTTGCCGAACAGGCGATGATTTTTGCCTCCCTTGCGGGTTAACACCGGCACCCAGAAAGCTGCCAGGCCGATTGTGCCGAAGATGACATGTACTAATAAAAAAAAGGCTTGCAGTATGCTCATGGGATTATCCCTCTCTTCTACTTAATCTTTGGACTTCAAGGCATACACTATATAAATATTTATATAGCTTAGTATATAAATATTTATATAGCAAGAAGCAGCCATGAGCGATCAGGGAAATATAACTGGAAAGGTATCAGCCTGGCTTAGAATGCAGCCGCGAGGGACTGGAGGATTTCTATCATGGGCATCGGGTAGACGCCCAGGTAAATAACCAGTGCTGCCATGCTTGCCAGTACAGCATGTGTACCGAAGGGAATGGCAGCCAGAGCCGGGTCTTTTTTGGGAGTCATTTCAGCTTTCTGCAGCATGAGATAGATCAGTCGCAGATAGTAATACAGGCCTATCGCACTGCCGATAATCAGCATGGTCAGCAGGAACCAGAGTGAACCCTCTACCCCACTGGTGAAAATATAGAACTTGCCGATAAAGCCTGCTGTCAGAGGTATCCCTGCCAGTGAAAACAATACAGTAATCATGACCCCGCAAAGCCAGGGGTTGCGCCAGAACAGGCCTTGGTAATCTGCCATGTTATCCAGTTCATGCCCGGCATTGGACAAGGCAGAGATAACCGCAAATCCGGCCAGAGTCATGATGAAGTAAGCGGCTATATAAAAACTCATGCTTTCCACGCTTAACAGACCTGGAATACTGGCAGCTGCAATGATTACTACCAGCAGGTAACCCAGGTGGGCAATGGATGAATATGCCAGCAGGCGTTTCACATTGCTCTGTAACAGAGCCAGCAGGTTACCCAGGAGCATGGAGGCAGCAGCCATGACGGTCAGGACAATCAACAGGGCCTGGAACTGGAATGCATCGGACAGCAATAAGAGACGCATGGTTACAGCCAGCATGGCGGCTTTGGACACAGTCGCCAGATAGGCTGTCACGGGAACCGGCGCACCTTCATACACGTCAGGAGTCCAGATATGAAAAGGCACCAGCGACAATTTGAAAGAGATGCCACCCAGAATCAACAGGAAGCCGGTCAGTAACAGAGGGTTGCCAACCAGCCCTTCTGCATTAATGGCCGGTGACAGGTCATTGAAGAACATGGCGCCGGTCAGGGCATAAACCAGCGCCATGCCAAACAGGATCAAGCCGGAAGCCAGGCCGGACATAATCAGGTATTTGATGCCGGCTTCGAGTGGGAATTTGGCTGCTTTTTCGCCATGCACCGGATAGGCAATCATGGCGTAAAGGCTGACACCGAGCATCTCCATACCGATAAACAGGCTGATGAAGTGCGAGCTGCAAGCCAGCACGACTGCACCAAGCGTGGCTGTCAGCAGCAGAATATAGAACTCTTCATTGTTATTGTGATGCTTTTCAAAATAAGGGTAGGCCAGAATACTGACTGCCAGCGCACCAAAAATAATCAGGCCGGAGAAAAACAGGCTGTATTCATCGAAATAGATCAGCTCGGTTGCCTGCAACGGCAGGATCGGGTCGACAAAAGCAAAGATCAGCAGGGAAGCTGCCAGCCCGCTGGTTGTCAGAGCATTCACCAGTCCATGTTCCCGCTTGAATCCGGCTACCAGCATGACGATGACAGTAGTCAGCGTCAGCATGATTATTTGTAGTAAATCTATAAGAATGTCAGTGCTCATGTAACTTGTCTGATCCTAGTTTGTTCAGGGGAACACAACGTTCAAACTGCGCAGTGTCGGTTCTGCCAGATCCAGCATGCTTTGCGGATACAGTCCCATCCATAACAGACCGATCATCATCAGTGCAAAACAGGCCATTTCAATAAAAGTCAGATCGGCAAATTCATAATTGTTCGTGTTTTCACCGTGGAATACTTTCTGAATCACGATGAGTGAGTAAATCGCGGCAACGACCAGGCCCAGTGCAGCAAATGCCGTGGCGGTAACGCTGACCTGAAAGCTGCCCAGCAGTACCAGGAACTCCCCGACGAAGTTGCCGAGTCCGGGCATGCCGACGGCAGCAATCGTGAAGAACAGTGCCATGAATGACAGCTTCGGCACTACGCCCCAGAAACCACCCATCTTGTCCATGTCACGGGTATGGATACGATGCTGCAGTCCACCGGCAATCATAAACAGGGCGGCGGCGCTGAAGCCGTGGGCCAGCATGGTCATCACTGCCCCCTGCACGGCCTGGGCATTCCAGGCATAGACACCAAGCAGAACGAAGCCCATGTGAGAGACCGAGGTATAGGCGATCAGGCGTTTCAGGTCGTTCTGGGCATAAGCCACTTTAGCCGTGTAGAGAATACTGACAACGCCGAGAGTCATGGCTATTGGCGCAAAAGTCAGCGAGGCTTCCGGAAACAAAGGCACGGTGAAACGGATCAGACCATAGGCACCGGTTTTCAGCAGAATCCCGGCCAGTATCACGGAACCGGCAGTAGGTGCCTGTGAATGCGCATCAGGCAGCCAGTTATGGAACGGCACGGCTGGCAGCTTGGTGGCAAAAGCGATAAAAAAGCCCAGCATTACCCACATGACGACTTCTTCCGGAAGGTCTGCACCAAGTAGTTCAAAATAGTTGAAGGTAATGACTTCCGACGACTGATAGTTGAGGAAAACCAGCACCAGAATCGCCAGCAGCATCAACAGTCCAGTGACCTGGGTGAAGATAAAGAACTTCATGGCAGCGTATTCCTTGTTCTCATGTCCCCAGATGGCGATGATGAAATACATCGGAATCAGCATCACTTCCCAGAAGAAGAAGAACAGGAATAAATCCAGCGAGGTGAAAACACCAATCACACCGGCCAGTGTCCACAGCAGGTTGAAATAGAAAAAGCCGGAACGTTCCTTTATCTCGTGCCAGGCTGCACCGAGGGAAATCATGCCGAGGAAGACGGTCAGGAAAATCAGCAGCATGGACAGGCCGTCAGCGCCAAAAATAAAACTTATGCCAAACCGGGGAATCCATTCTGCTTCAAACAGAACCAGCCAGGTCCCCTGCCCGTTATCTACCGGCGTCAACCCGATAGCGCCAGGTGCCACCAGCATTAATATAACCAGAGCCAGATCCAGGCCAATGGCAAACAATGCGATTACCCGTGGCAATTCAGGGCTGCGTGATTCCGTCAGCCAGGCACCGATGCCGCCGACGAAAAGAATTAACATTAACCACACCAAAATCATACGATGACTCCTATGGTAACTATCAGGAGTACGCCACAGGCCATGGTGATGGCATACCAACGTAACTGTCCGGTCTGGGATTCAATAACCAGGCTGTGGCAGTAGCGGGTCAGACTGGCAGTACCATTGTAGATACTGTCGATAAAATCCTTGCGGTTCAGTTTCGCCAGACCGGTATAGGGGAATACAAACAGGCGGTCATACAACCAGTCCATGCCCCATTGGGTAAACCAGAAGCGATGCAGTTTGGCTCCGATACCGGAACCGGCAAGTTTTTCGGTATCCAGACCACCCTTGATCCAGACCCACCAGGCAGCAACAGCGCCGAGCATCGGCAGGAGAATCATTACGGCCTGTGCCATGACTGAGGGATGATGTTCTTCGGCAAGGCCAAACACAGCCTCAACCGGAATATGGATAAAACCACCAAGCACAGACAAAATCGCGAGAATCACCAGCGGGCCCTGCAAGTGCAGTCCCATGACTTCATGGCCGTCGTGAGTTTTCTTGCCGTAGAAGACCAGGAAATACAAACGGAAACTATACAGATAAGTCATGACGGCACCTGCCAGTCCGGCGAGGAACAGAATATAACCACCCTCGTGATGTTCTAGCGCACTGGCAAGAATTTCTTCCTTACTCCAGAAACCGGAGAAGCCGGGGAAAGCCACCAGGCCCAGCGTGCCAATCAGGAACAGGGCATGAGACCAGGGTAAATCCTTGCGCAGCCCTCCCATCTTGAAGATGTCCTGTTCATGATGCATGGCCAGAATGATGGAACCGGCTGTCAGGAATAAAAGAGCCTTGAAGAAAGCATGAGTCATCAGGTGGAAAATTGCCGAACTGTAAGCGCCCACGCCCAGGGCCAGAAACATGTAGCCAATCTGGGAAACCGTGGAAAAAGCCAGTACCTTTTTTATGTCGTTTTGCGTCAACGCGGTAAAGCCTGCCATCAGCAAGGTGATAGCCCCCACTACTCCAACCAGAAACAGCACATCCGGAGCCAGTTCATACAGCACATGGGTACGGGCAATCAGATAGACACCGGCAGTCACCATGGTTGCGGCGTGGATCAATGCCGAGATTGGTGTTGGCCCTGCCATGGCATCCGGTAACCAGGTCTGCAGCGGCAACTGCGCAGATTTACCGACGGCACCACCGAGCAGCAAGAGAGTAACGGCAGTCGCAATACCGGCCCCTACTTCCCATTCCTGTTCAGCCAGCACCATCAATTCCTGAATATTCAGGGTGCCGAGGTTGGCAAACAGCAGGAACAGGCCGAGCGCCATGGATGCATCACCGACGCGGGTCACGACAAATGCCTTGCGGGCACAGTAACCATTGTAGGGATCCTTGAACCAGAAGCCGATAAGCAGGTAGGAACACAGACCAACGCCCTCCCAGCCCATAAACAAAAGCAACAGGTTGTCGCCCAGTACCAGGATCAGCATGGCCGCGACAAACAGGTTCATGTAAGAGAAAAAACGCGAGAAACTCGGGTCATCATGCATATAGCCGGTGGCATATACATGAATCAGAAAACCGATACCGGTAATGATGAACATCATTACCAGGGAAACGCCGTCCAGGTAAAGGGTGAACCCTGCTTCAAATGAACCGACTGCCATCCAGGTCCACAGGTTCTGGGAAAATGACGAAGCCCCTGCTTCGCTCATGGCCATGAAATCCAGCCCAACCAGCAAGGCAACGAGGAATGACAGGCCGATGGAACCGGCGCCGATGATACCGGCGGGCACTTCAGACAGTTTGCCCTGGGTCAGGGTTAAAATTAAAAACCCGATGACAGGGATGGTCGGGACTAACCAGAGTAATTCAATCATGCGTTGCTAGCCTTTCATCTTGTTCAGGGTGTCGAGGTCGAGGGTCTTGTGTTTATGGAACAACTGCAAGACCAGCCCCAGACCGATGGCAACTTCGGCAGCCGCCAGACTCAGAATAATGATAAACATGACCTGACCGTCAGCTTCGCCCCAGCGTGAGGCGCCGACAATAAAAGCCAGGCCGGCAGCATTGAGCATGATTTCCAGTGACATCAGGACAAAGACGATATTACGGCGGGTCAGGACACCGACCAGGCCGAGTAAAAACAGGATGCTGGCCAGAATCAGGCCGTGCTCCATGGGGATTGTCTGCATGGTGATAGACATGATTATTTCCTTGCCAGGTGGAAAGCACCCACCAGTCCGGCCAGTAACAACATCGATGCCAGTTCAACCGCCAGTACGTAGGGACCAAACATGGCAATGCCAACTTCTTTGGCTTCAACCATGGTATGCGCCATCTCGGCATCAGTAATATTTAGCGCATAAAGCATTTCTGCCAGCAGAATGGCGGCCAGGATGCCGGGGCCGATCCACATATTTGGCGACAACCAGGAGCGTTCCTGATCGATAGTCGGTTGCCCCAGGTTAAGCATCATGATTACAAACAGAAACATCACCATAATGGCGCCGGCGTAGACGATCACTTCCAGGGCTGCGGCAAAGGGCGCACCAAGGGTATAGAAAATCACGGCAATCGAGAACATGGAAACGATCAGGTACAGCAGTGCATGGACGATGTTGACCCGGGTTATGACCATCAGGGTCGATAAAACGGCGATCAGTGCTGAACCATAAAACAGGATGCTCATGGCAACAGGCTCCTTCGGTCGACAGGCGGCAGTTCGTTACGGGCTTCACCTTTGCCTTTGCCACCAATGGCTTTACCGGCGACCCGGTAGAAGTTGTAGTCGTGATATTTGCCGGTGCCGTTAATCAGCATATGTTCTTTTTCCCAGACCATGTCCTGACGCACATATTCGGCCATTTCAAAATCAGGGGTTAACTGAATGGCGTGGGTCGGGCATGCTTCTTCACAAAAGCCACACATAATGCAGCGGGAAAAATTTATACGGAAGAATTCCGGATACCAGCGACCGTTTTCATCTTCGGTTTTCTGCAAGGCGATACAGTCAACCGGGCAGGCAACTGCACACAGATTACAGGCTACGCAGCGTTCTTCGCCGTCAGGGTCGCGGGTCAGAACAATACGACCACGCCAGCGTGGAAACATGTAAGGCTGAACATCCGGATATTCAACGGTGTCGGCTTTTTTGAACAGGTGCAGAAATACCAGCCACAGGGTAACGATCTGTGACCAGATTATCTTAATCTGCTTGCCTATTGCCTTAAACATGTCGCTCTCTCTCTAGTTCTATTCGTCCAGTTTTATTCGCATTTTCTAGCCGGCCTGGTACAACACGATGGCACCAGTCACCAGCAAATTGATTAAAGACAGCGGTAACATGACCAGCCAGCCATAACTCATCAGCTGGTCATATCGAGGTCTGACAAGAGCGGCTCTCACCAGTATAAAGAACAGCAGAAAAAAGCCCGCTTTTACACTCATCCAGAATAAGCCGGATATCAGCGGTGTACCGAACTCCAGGCCAAAGGGTGCATGCCAGCCACCAAAAAACAGTACCGGCATCAACAGCGCCATGACCACCATCGCAATATATTCACCAATCATGAATAGTCCGAATTTCATGCCGGAGTATTCGGTGTTGTAACCGGAAATGATTTCCGCTTCACTTTCCGGCAGGTCAAAAGGCCAGCGATGCGATTCGGCCAGGCCCGCGACAGTAAACACGATAAAACCAAAAAACTGCGGCACCACATACCAGCCGTCGCGCTGGGACTCAACAATGTCACGCAGGGTGAAACTGTCTGCCAGTATCACGACGCCAAGAATGGAAATGCCCATAAAGACTTCATAGGAAATCATCTGTCCGGTTCCACGCAAGGAACCCAGCAATGAAAATTTGTTGTTCGAGGCAAGGCCGCCCAGCATGGTCGAATAGGAAGCCAGACCAGCCATGGCAAAAATCCACAGCAAGCCAATATTGAGGTCCATTACGCCGACGCCCGGAGCAAAAGGAATGACAGCCAGCGCCATCAGCATCACGATGGGTAAAATCATCGGTGCCAGGACGAAAGTGAATTTATCGGAGAACGGCGGAATCCAGTCTTCCTTGAACAGCATCTTGATGGCATCGGCAATCACCTGGAAAATACCGAAAGGGCCCACCCGGTTCGGTCCCAGCCGGTCTGACCAGAAACCCAGGAAGCGTCTTTCCACCCAGATCATCATCACGGAAACAGCCAGGCCCGCACCGAGAACGACAGCGATATTTAGCAGAGAACCGACTTCAAAACTGAACATCAGCTTGCACTCCCCTTGCCTGACTCAGCACTGCGATCGCTGACAATAATATTGGCGGCCTTCCAGTTATCGGGGCTCTGCCAGTCTTCAGCCTTATCCAGTGCAATTGATCCCGGAATATTGCGGAAGTTCAATCCGCTGAGGCCAACGGCTACCCCGACTGTTCCTGCAGCTATCGAATTACGCAGGATAAAGGGAACAGCGCCATTGTGCTCAACCTGCACGCCATCTGTGCTGTGCAAACCGAGTTTTTCAGCATCGGCCGGGTTCAGGGCTATATAGGCAGAGGTGGCTTTTTCCTGGATAGCTGGCGTGAAAGCACTGAGCTCTTCGGAGCCAAACAGGTGGTAAATCGGGAATACCTTAAAGCCATTGTCAGAATCACCGGCGATTTCCGGCTCGTACCAGGATTTGTCCTTGACGTTATTTTCCAGCAAGCGTTTGCCCTGATTACCCTGCTTTAGCGGGCCACCGGCAAATTCCTGGAATTTGAACACACTCTGGTTGGAGTTCCAGCCTGGTGCCCAGGGCGAATTAAATACGGAAGCATCCTTGATTGCCGGGACCCCTTCCATGGAATAGACCATAACGCCGTTTTCATCCTGTTCCTGCTTCGGCTCATGCACATTGATATTGGCTCGCATGGCTGTACGACCACTGTAGCGGTGTGGCTGACGCGGCGCTTTCAGGCCGGCAAAATTATAGCCTTCACCGGGCGTCAGGTGGGTCAGTTCTGCACAGTGAGGAAGCGCTGCAGCACATTCGGCATTAAGCTCATTCAGTGATTTGTCGGATAACCAGCTGACACTGGAACGAATCGAATCAACCGCTTTGAAGGTGGAATAGTAATGCTGAGCGCGGCTTTCATAGTTGACAAAAGTACCGGAAGATTCAGCAAAAGTTGCCGCAGCCAGGACCAGGTTGGCCTGCTCGCCCGTACGGTTTTTCAGGCTATCGAGTACTGCCAGTTGCTCCAGTCCGTCTATAAAAGCATCGACGTCTGCAGAGGCTGCACGACGGTATAAATCATTTTCCAGCACGATGGCTTTTTTGCTGCCGCTGCTCATGGCCTGTTCCAGTGCTTTATCATTGCCCTGCATCATCAGTGCCAGGCCCAGGCTGTTGCTTTCCGGGACGGCCAGCGCCAGATTGGCTTTGCTGTCACCATCGTTCAGGGCAGTCGCCACATTGGCAGCCGTTTCCAGCAAAGCCGGTTCCATGCTGCTGGTGCCACTGATAATCAGGGCCTGTTTGGCGCCTTTTAAAGTTCCGGCAATTTCATCGACCAGGCTTTGTTCTTCTTTGCTCAATCCTTTGACTGCAGGGGCTGAGTTATCTATGGCATGGGCAATCGCCAGGCCGATACGGGCGCTTTGTGCGGCGGAGCTTATATGTACTGATTTGGCTACATCATCCAGGCGGGTTGCGTGCGGGCTAAGTATATACAGTGGACTCTTGCGGTCCATGGCCAGGGTACGGATAGCCGCATCATGCCAGTTCGGGAAGTTCAGATCCGCACCCATCTGGCGACCAAGATTTTTCACTGACTGGCGCACAGCCAGTGCCATTCTGGCCGCTGTATTGGTGATATCTTCACCCAGTATCAGCACTGCATCGGAATTTTCAATATCCTTGATATTGGCAATATTGACAGGACGATTCTGATAAATATCGATAATGCTGTTGAGCATGCCGAGTTCTTTGGCAGAAATGCCGGCATAGAAACTGTCTTCACCGACCAGTTCACGCAAGGCAAAGTTGGCCTCCATGGAAGCCCGCGGTGAAGCGATGCCAATGGCGCCTTTGGCTGCATCCTTGAGTGCCTGTTTGGCGGCATCGGGCTCAATCTGTACAGGATCAGCCTCGTGCGAATCACGGGTCATGCTGACCGGAATTCGCTGCTCGCTGTTGACATACCCTGCGCCAAAACGGCCTTTGTCACAAAGGAAATAACCGTTCACTTCATCATTGAAACGGTTAACGATGCGGCGCAGTGTGCCGTAACGTTCCCCGGGGTTGGTATTACATCCTACGCCACAACCGGTACACACGGACGGTGATGTCTGCAGGTCCCATTTACGTACGTAGTTTTTGGCAAAGGGTTTGTCGGTAAATACCCCGGTCGGACAGACTTCCACCAGGTTGCCGGAGAATTCACTTTCGTAAGCCCCTTCCTGCCAGCGACCGAAATAGGTATTGTCATGCGAAGCCTGGACACTGAAATCCGTCCCGCCGGCATAATCCTTGTAATAACGTACGCAGCGATAACAGGTAATACAGCGGTTCATCTCGTGATTGATAAATGGACCGAGATACTGGTTGTTATGCGTCTTTTTCTTGCCGTCATAACGACGATAGGCGTGGCCGGACATGACCGTCATATCCTGCAGATGGCATTCACCCCCCTCTTCACAGACCGGACAGTCATGCGGGTGGTTGATCATAATGCTTTCAATGGCCTGGGCACGGAATTTCCTGGCTCCCTTGAGGGAATAGCGACCACCTTCGCGTGGAGAGGTCATGCAGGCCATGACCAGACGGCCTTTTTCATCATTATCGTCAGCGTACTCAATTACGGCACACTGTCGGCAGGAGCCGACTGAACCCATACTCGGATGCCAGCAGAAATACGGCAGGTCCATGGCGTGAGACAAACACTCCTGCAGGAGGTTGTTGTCTTCATCGACTTCGAAATTTTTGCCGTCTATTGTGATGGATACCATCTCTTAACCTAAGCTAACTAAATACAATAAAATCAATAAATTATAAACAATACTTAATGTGATTTATATTTACAGCCATGCTTCACATGCTCTTCATATTCATCCATGAAATACTTCAGGCTGCTTTGCAAGGGCTCCGCAGCACCCGGTGCCAGGGCACAGAATGTATTGCCCGGCCCCATATAACCGCACATTTCCTGCAAAATCTCGATGTCTTTCATCTCACCCGTGCCCTCTTCCATCTTGTTAAGGATGTGCTCAACCCAGGGCAGCCCGTCTCGACAGGGCGTACACCAGCCACAGGATTCGTGGGCAAAAAACTTGATCAGGTTACGCACACAGCCAACCGGACAGGTCTTGTCGTCCAGGACCATGATCAATGAAGTTCCCAGACGGCTGCCGGCTTTGGCAACGTCACCGGGTATCATTGGCAGATCCAGGTGTTCAGGCAGGAGGAAATCCGTAGAACCGCCGCCTGGTAGAAAGGCTTTCAGTTCATAGCCATCCTGCATCCCGCCGGCATAATCTTCCAGCAGGGTCCTGAATGTCGTACCTACCGGCATTTCCCAGCAACCCGGATTTTTCACCCGGCCACTGACACCGCTGATACGGGTTCCACATTCATCGCCAAGGCCCAGGTTTTTAAACCATTCCACGCCATGCGTCAGGATGCCTGGAATATTACAGATGGTTTCAACATTGTTGACCAGTGTCGGGCGTCCCCAGAGTCCGCTGACCTGTGGAAACGGCGGCTTGAAACGTGGATTGGCGCGTTTGCCTTCGAGGGCGTTGATCAATGCGGTTTCTTCACCACAGATATAGCGTCCGGCACTGGTATGCAGATATAAATCCAGGGAAAAATCCGTGCCCTGGATATTTTGGCCGAGCATACCGGCGGCATAGGCTTCATCAATGGCTTTTAACAGTCTCTCTTCAGCCAGGGTATATTCCCCGCGCAGGAAGATATAGGCGGTGGTTGCGCTCAAGGCATAGGAAGAAGTAATCATGCCCTCAATCAAGAGGTGGGGGTCTTTTTCCATCAGCAGGCGGTCCTTAAAGGTCCCTGGCTCCATTTCGTCAGCATTGACCACCAGGTAACGCGGTCCGCCATCGGGCTCCGGAGAAAAGCTCCACTTCAGTCCGGTATTGAAGCCTGCTCCACCGCGACCACCAAGACCGGCATCTTTCACCTGCCCCATAACGTCGCGCGGGGACATCTTCATGGCCTTGTCCAGAGACTGATAACCGCCGGCTGCCTGATACTCCTTGAAGCTCAGGGGATCCCGGCCGTCCTCAATATTCTTGGTTAATGGATTCGTTACACTCATCTCTGCTTATCAAGCCTTGCTTTTGTACTCTGCAATAATCTGATCGATCTTTTCAGTCGTCAGGTTTCTGTATAACTCGCGTCCGACCATCATGCTCGGGGCGCGGTCGCAATCGCCCAGACAGGGAACCGGAATCAGGGTAAACATGTCGTCATCCGTGGTTTCGCCATAATTGATCCCCAGGGTTTTGGTAATGTGAGCCTGTAAATCATCGCAGCCGAGCATCCAGCAGGCTACCGAGTCACACAGCAAAATCACGTTTTTGCCGACTGGCTGACGGAAAATCATGTTAAAAAATGTCGCTACGCCTTCCAGTTCGTCCGGCGGAATATCCAGGTACTCAGACACTGCCAGCAGACTTTCATCACTGACCCAGCCCTGGTATTTCTGGACAATTTTCAGTGCTTCAAGTCCGACAGCCTGCGCATAGGGATAATGCGTTTTCTCATGCTCAATGTCATGAATCTCTTCTTCGGTCAGCTGTCTGGCCTTAAGAGCAGTACTGGCAATTAAATCTGTCATTGTCTTCCCAACTCTCCCCGCTTACTTGTCCACATCGGCCATTACAAAGTCCGTAGTTGCCACAACCGCAGTAAAGTCAGCGAGCATTAATCCACGGCTTAAAAATGGAATAGCCTGAATATGAATAAAGGATGGTGTACGGATTCGGGTGCGATAGGCACCGCTGCCGCCATCGTTAATCAGATAATAGGAGTTGATGCCTTTGGTGGCTTCGATTGCCATGGACACTTCAGAGGGGGCCATTACCGGTCCCCAGCTGACACTCAGGAAGTGATCAATCAGGGTTTCGATATCCAGCTTGGATTTTTCCTTGATCGGTGGCGTAGTCAGAGGGTGGTCGGACTTATACGGACCGGATGGCATATTCTCCAGACACTGACGGATAATTTCGCAGCTCTGGCGCATCTCCTCGACACGGACAGCAGCCCGATCATAACAGTCGCCGTTGACAGCGATAGGCACTTCAAATTCAAAATTTTCGTAGCCGGAATAAGGTCGATCCTTGCGGTAATCCCATTCCAGGCCGGTGGCCCGCAGTGCCGGTCCGGTCATACCCCAGTCATAGGCATCCTGGGTATTCATTTTGCCGACACCCATGGTGCGTTGTTTGATAACTGTATTGGCCATGACCATTTTGTCGTATTCGCGCAGCTTTTTCGGAAACATGTCGACGAATTCCTTAACCCGAACTTCCCAGCCATTTGGAAGGTCCTGCGCTACACCACCAATACGGAACCAGCTGGGGTGCATACGACCGCCGGTGATTGATTCGATAATATTGAAAGCTTTTTCACGGTCGACAAAGGCATAGAACAGGGGTGACAGCTGTCCCAGGTCAACCGCCCAGGTGCCAAAGAACAGCAGATGGCTACAGATACGGAAAAATTCAGCCAGCATGACGCGAATAACCTTGACCCGGTCTGGCACTTCGATGCCGGCCATTTTTTCAATCGCCATGACATAGGGCAGATTGTTCATCACGCCGCCGAGATAATCGATACGGTCAGTATAGGGAATATAGGTATGCCAGGACTGACGCTCACCCATCTTTTCGGCACCACGATGGTGATAACCGACATCCGGGACCACATCCAGGACATACTCGCCGTCCAGTTGCAGGGCAAAGCGGATAACACCATGGGCAGCCGGATGGTTGGGACCGAAGTTCAGGAACATGAATTCACTGGTATCCGATTTACGTTCCAGCCCCCACTCTTCCGGGTTGAATTTCATGGCCTCGTGTTCAGTATCGACAATATCGTCATCATGACGATAGGGGTCCATTTCGGTAGCGCGGGCCGGGTGATCCTTGCGTAGCGGATGTCCCACCCAGGTTGGTGGTGTATAAATACGGCTCAGGTTTGGATGCCCGGTAAAGACCACGCCAAACATGTCCCAGCATTCACGCTCATGCCAGTTGGCTGCCGGCCACAGCCCTATAGCTGTGGGAATATTCAGATCGGGTTCTTTCAGGGCAACCTTGATACGCACATCGCAGTTGCCGGAAAATGAAATTGGCTGATAAACCACGGTAAAGTCACTGTCCGGCTGCCCATCGCGATGCACACGCAATCGCTCATCAATGGCAGTTACATCCAGCAACATCTCAAAACGTGGGCTGGCTTCATCACGCAGAAACTTCAGCACCTCAAGGATTTTGTCGCGATCAACCCATACCGTCGGCATCCCTTCAGCCGTATGCTGACGAACAAAGGCAGATTCCCCGAATTTTTGATAGAGCTGGGCGATAACCGCCGGAAGCTCGGTTTCGCTTTGCTGCATATGTGCGGCAGAATTACTCAAGGTCTTCTCAACTTTTCGTTACAGATTAGGTTTCATCCGGACTGCGTAATTCAGTCGCGGCAATACGGTCTTTCAGGCGGGCTTCGCGTTGAATGACATTCTTCTCTCTTTCATAGATCCCCTGGTCATTGATGACCCAGCTCACCGGGCGGCGTTTCTTGCCAACTGAATCCTGCAGGAGGTTCAGTCCCTGCAATAATGCTTCAGGACGTGGCGGGCAACCCGAGACATAGACATCAACCGGTAAAAACTTGTCCACTCCCTGTACCACGGAGTAGATATCATACATACCACCGGAGTTGGCGCAGGAACCCATACAGATAACCCAGCGCGGCTCCATCATTTGTTCGTACAGTCGCTGCACAACCGGTGCCATTTTGCGGAACACGGTACCCGCAATGATGATCATGTCTGCCTGACGGGGTGTGGCCCGGAATACTTCAGCACCGAAACGGGAGATATCGTGGCGGCTGGAAATGGCAGTTGCCGCTTCAACATAGCAGCAGGATAATCCAAAGTTGAAGGGCCAGATTGAATTCTTGCGGCTCCAGGCCAGCATGTCTTCAAGCCGGGTCATGATCACATTCTTGCGAATATGGTCATCAAACTGTTCCATTCCCGGACTGGGGGAATGAGTATCTTCAGGTTTAACCAGTTCCCAACTCATCAATGCCCTCCGTGATGAGCATGGTCTTTTGCCTGCTCTTTGTCTGTTTTACGACGAATATTTACAACACCGCCCTCACCGATTGTATTGAGGCGGTCAACGCGTTGCCGCTCAGTACGCCAGTCAAGCGCGCCTGCACGCCAGAGATAAACCAGGCCGGCAACCAGAATGGATATAAATATGAATACTTCAGCGTAACCGAGCCAGCCGGTTTCACGGATAGAGATAGCCCAGGCGAACAGGAAAACCACTTCAAGATCGAAAATAATAAACAGGATGGCAGTCAGGTAGAACGGCACGGAAATCTTCAGTTGTCCTGAGCCGACGGAGAGCTGACCGGACTCATAGACCTCATGGGTCGCATGGTCTTTACGCTTTTGGCCCAGCAGATGCGAGACTGCCGTTAAGGCGACAATAAGGACAATGACGATGCCAGAATAAAGTACCAGGGGAAAGAGGTCGATATCCAAACTACTAACTCGTTTTGTGGTGAATTTGGGTCAATTTTCGGGCGAGCATTATATGCGAACATCTTTATCTAATCCATTAAATCTGATGTCTTCAGTGCATTTTTTTAAGCCGACCGGCACCCTGCTACATACATTTCATACAATTTGCACTTTAGTGCATGAGCAGGGTCAAAAGACACGATTATAACCATCATAGGCGGCAACTTTGTAGGCTTCTGCCATGGTCGGATAATTAAAGGTTGTGTTCAGAAAATATTTCAGGCTGTTGGCCTCACCTTTCTGGCTCATAATAGCCTGACCGATATGCACAATTTCCGAAGCCTGGGCACCAAAGCAATGAATCCCGAGAATCTCCAGGGTATCGAAATGGAAAATAATTTTCAGCATGCCGACATCTTCTCCGGTGATCTGGGCCCGGGCAATATTGCGAAAATAGGCCTTGCCGACTTCATAGGGAATTTTCTTTTCCGTCAATTCCTGCTCGTTCAGGCCGATGGTGCTGATTTCCGGAATGGTATAAATACCGGTCGGAATATCCCTGATGAAGAAAAATTCATCCGGATTGACGATGGCATTGCAGGCCGCCCTGCCCTGATCAAAGGCGGCACTGGCCAGTGAAGGCCAGCCGATTACATCACCGGCAGCATAGATATTCTCAACTTCGGTCTGATAATGGTCGTTGACAGCCATCTGTCCACGACTGTTGGCCTTCAGTCCGATGTTCCCGAGTTTGAGACGGTCTGTGTTACCGGTACGACCATTGGCCCAGAGTACGATATCACTTTTGATCTTCTTCCCGGACTGCAGAAAAGTGATGACGGAATCATCATGGCATTCCATCTTTTCGAAGTGTTCCTGGTGATGGCAACGTACGCCAAGATTCCCCAGGTGATAACTCAGGGCATCGGTAATTTCATTATCCAGGAAGGAAAGCAGAGAAGCGGCGGGATTGATCAACTCAACCTTGATGCCGAGCCCGGCGAAGATGGAGGCATATTCACTGCCGATTACCCCGGCACCGATGATGGTGACCTTACGGGGGGTGTGATTAAGGCCCAGCACGGTATCGCTGTCAAACACCCGTGGATGACTGAAATCAACAAATTCAGGGCGGTAAGGTCGTGATCCTGTTGTGATAATAAAGTACTCGGCTTTAAGCTGGCTTTTCTTTTTACCTTCTACCACCTCAATGGTGTTTTTATCCAGAAAGTGGGCACTGCCGTGAATAACCGGGATATTGTTTCTTTCATAATTTGCGGTATGCATGGTGAGCTGTTCTTCAACCGCATGCTCGGCATGTTTGATAATCTGTTCGTAACCGGCGGTTTTTACATCGGCCAGATCCCGGAACATCGGATTGCGGTTCAGCACCAGTAACTGCCTGACGGAATTTCTCAGGGCTTTGGAGGGAATCGTGCCATGATAGGCGGAGTTGCCGCCGAGACGGGGCTTATCGCAGATCATCGCGACATTGCGTTTGGATTTGGCGGCATTCATGGCCGCTGATTCGCCCGCCGGGCCACTACCTATGATGATTATTTCGTAGCTTTTGCTAGCCATGAATGATGTGGGGCGCCTGTTGAATTAATCAGAGCTTGTTTAAATGTTCAGGTCTTCATTTTCCGGGTATGTCAGGTAATTGACGCCGGCCATTTTGGAGACCATACGAACCACCTGGCTGCTATAGCTAAACTCATTGTCATACCAGAGATAAAGAATCGTGTTTTTGCCCTGCGCCTTGGTTGCGGTGGCATCCAGAGTTGCTGCTTCGCGCATGCCGACGAAGTCGCTGGAGACCGCATCAGGTGACTCGGTATAACCGATCTGGTTCTGAATCGGTGAATGCAGGGCGATATTGCGGATAAATTCATTGATATCCTCCCGCGTGCTTTCATTCTCCAGGGTCAGGCTGAGAATGGCCATGGAAACATTGGCTACCGGGACACGGACGGCATTACCCGTCAGTTTGCCCTGCAGTTCCGGTACTGCCTTGGCTACCGCAGTAGCGGCGCCGGTTTCCGTCAACACCATGTTCAGGGCGGCACTGCGGCCCCGGCGGTCTGCCTTGTGATAGTTATCAATCAGGTTCTGGTCGTTGGTATAGGCATGCACGGTTTCAACATGGCCGTGAACCACACCATAGCGTTCGTTGATCAGTTTCAGAATCGGCGCGATGGCATTGGTGGTACAGGATGCCGCGGAGATGATTTTATCTTCCGGGGTGATCATGTCGTGATTGATGCCGGAGACGATGTTTTTCAGGTCGCCTTTGCCGGGAGCGGTCAACATGACTTTGCTGACACCCTTTGATTTCAGGTGCAGTGACAGACCCTCTTCATCCCGCCACTTGCCCGTGTTGTCAATGATCAGGGCGTCATGGATATCGTATTCGGTGTAATCCAGGGTGTCAGGGCCATCGGAATAAATGAAGTGAATGATATTGCCGTTGGCAATAATTCGGCTGTTTTCTTCATCAACCCGCACAGTTCCTTCAAAGGGACCGTGGACTGAATCATTACGCAGCAGGTTGACTCGTTTGACAAGGTCGCCCTCTCCGGATTTTCGTACCACAACTGCACGCAGGCGCATGACCTGGCCATTGCCTGTCTGCTCAAGCAAGAGACGGGTCAGCAAACGTCCGATACGGCCAAAACCATAGAGCACCACATCGGTGGGCTTTTCCACTGGCTTGTAATCAGCATCAATCAGATGAGCCAGTTCTTTCTCCACAAATTCATTGATGTCAGGCTTGTGAGCCTGGGACTCACAAAGCCCCATGTATTTCACGGTCAGTTTGCCCAGGTCAATCTGTGAAGAGCTCAGGTTCAGCTTGCACATCGCCTCAAGCACAGGATGGCTTTCGAATTCGGACAGTTCGTTACGCGCCACTTCACGAATGCGCCGGTGAGACTTCATGATGTCAGCAGTAGAGCGATTGTTCAGGGCTCGACCGTATAGAAAGGTCTGAACACCCTTCTTGTGCTCAAGCATGCCGATCATGGGAATCATTTGCTGGGCAAGGGCTTCCCTCGCTTTCCAGTCACCAAAATAATCATCTACGCTTGGTCGTACCACGATATTTTCCTGTGCTAATTACAATTAAAGATTGGGTTAAAAATGAAGGCGCGTATTATCCAAGGAAGCGCCTGCTATGTCCAACCCAAGGTCTATTGAGAGGATAATTCTGCTGATTTATGCCATGATAGCGCCCTTTTTGTAAACAGCCATGAATGATGTGAAGTCTCTCAGTCTTTTTTCACCCCCACTGGACAGGCAGGCTCTGAGACCGGGAAGCAAACAAAGCTGGGGAGGGCTGAGCGGCTCAAGCAGTGCCCTTTGTATCGCCAATTGTGCCAAACACTACCAGGGCCCAATTCTGTTGCTGACTGAAAATACCCAGCAGGCGCAGCGTCTCAAAGCCGAACTGGAATTTTTCTATCAGCATGAAGACACTAACACGCCGCCTTATCTTGAGGAACTGCCGGACTGGGAAACGCTGCCCTATGACAGTTTTTCTCCGCATCAGGATATTATCTCCCAGCGCCTGAAAACCCTGGCTGCCCTGCCACAGCTTGAAGAAGGCATCCTCATTGCCTCGGTCAATAGCGCCCTGCATCGTCTGTCCCCGCCGGCCTATGTCGCCAGTTGCACGCTATCCTTCAGGCTCGGGCAGACCCTGGATCTCAGCCAGCTTGGTCTTGATCTTGAAAATGCTGCCTATCATCGGGTAGATGCAGTCTATGAGCATGGTGAATATGCCTTGCGCGGATCAATTCTGGATATATTCCCCATGGGTACTGAACAGCCATACCGGATTGAACTGTTTGATGATGAAATTGAGAGCCTGCGCAGCTTTGATCCTGAAACACAGATATCTGCAGACAAGGTTGAGGCAGTAGAACTTTTACCTGGCAAGGAATACCCTTTCGATCAGGCAGGGATCGAAAAATTCCGACGCAATTTCCGTGAAGCCTTTGCGGTTGATTTACGCAAGTGTCCGATCTATGAGGATGTCACACAGGGAATTGCCACGGCAGGAATCGAATATTACCTGGCATTGTTTTTCGATGAACTGGCAAGTCTGTTTGACTACCTGCCAGACAATACGCTGGTAATAAGCTACGGCAATATCCACGATGGCGGAGAGACTTTCTGGCGCGAAATCAGTAGCCGTTATAATGAATATGGTGTTGATCCACAGCGCCCCCTGCTGCCGCCGGATAAAGTATTTATAGCGCTTGATGAATGCTTTGCATGCCTGAAAAACTATCCACAAATCCAGTTGTACTCCAGCGAGGGTTCGCTAGGGCAAAATTCTGCAGAGGCTTTAATTCAGACCACTGAAGGTTCTTCTAGAAAACCCGCTGAAGGCTCTTCTATAAAAACCGCTGAAGGCTCTACTACAAAACCCGCTGAAGGCTCTACTACAAAACCCGCTGAAGGCTCTTCTCAGCAAAACCTGCACGTGCGTCTGGAAAGCAGGAACTTTCCTGACCTGACTGTAGAGCATAAACATGAAGAGCCACTAAAAAACCTGCAGCAGTTTATTTCGGACAATCATGATCAGGCAATCCTGTTTTGTGCTGATTCTGCAGGACGTCGTGAAACCCTGCTGGAATTACTCAAAAGTATTCAGCTGCAACCCAGAGTCATCGAAAACTGGCAGCAATTCATGCTGGAACCGCATGGACTGGCAATATGTGTTTCTCCCCTGGAGTCAGGTTTCTGGTTAAGTGAACCGGCCATAGCCCTGATTACCGAAAACCAGCTTTTTGCCCACCATGTTTCGCAGCGACGACGGCGAGGCAAGTTCCAGGATGATGCAGACTTTATTGTCAAAAGCCTCACCGAGTTGCGTGAAGGGGCACCGGTTGTTCATATTGATCACGGCGTTGGCCGTTATCGCGGCTTGCAGAATTTTGATATTGAAGGTCAGCAGACCGAGTTCCTGGTGCTGGAATACGCTGACCAGGCTAAACTTTATGTCCCGGTATCATCCCTGCACCTGATCAACCGTTACAGCGGTGCCGATGCTGATGCAGCTCCCCTGCACAAACTGGGCAGTGATCAATGGTTGAAAGAACGCCGTAAAGCAGCAGAAAAAGTTGTCGATGTCGCGGCCGAATTACTGGATATCTATGCCCGACGGGAAGCCAAACAGGGATTGCAGTTTTCCATTCCGGAACAGGATTATCAGGTTTTTGCCAAGGCCTTTCCTTTTGAGGAAACCGAAGACCAGGAGCAGGCAATCAAGGCAGTGATTGCCGACATGAGTTCAAAACAGGCAATGGACCGATTGATTTGCGGCGATGTCGGTTTTGGTAAAACCGAAGTGGCACTGCGCGCAGCGTTTATCGCCGTACAGAATCATGTTCAGGTTGTCATTCTGGTGCCGACCACGCTGCTGGCGCAACAGCATTACGATAATTTCAAAGACCGCTTTGCCGACTGGCCGGTCAGAATCGCCCTGCTGTCCCGTTTTGTCAGTAAGGCTGGCCAGAGTAAATCGCTTGAAGAAATTGCCGAAGGAAAAATTGATATTGTGATTGGCACACACAAACTGCTGCAATCCGGAATTAAATACAAACAGCTCGGTCTGCTGATTATCGATGAAGAACATCGCTTTGGTGTCAGGCAGAAAGAGACGCTGAAATCCCTGCGTGCTGATGTGGATATCCTGACACTGACAGCCACACCAATTCCCCGAACCCTGAACATGGCAATGTCAGGCATGCGGGACCTTTCAATCATTGCCAGTCCGCCGGCCCGACGCCTGTCGATTAAAACCTTTGTCCGTCAGTCTTCTTCTCCCCTTATAAAAGAAGCCATACAACGTGAACTGCTGCGCGGCGGCCAGGTGTTTTTTCTGCATAATGATGTCAAAAGTATAGAAAAGGCAGCCGAGGAACTCCGGCAACTGATTCCTGAAGCCAGGGTGGCAGTCGCGCATGGTCAATTACGGGAACGGGAACTTGAACGCGTCATGTCAGAGTTTTATCACAAACACTATAACGTGCTGGTTTGTTCCACAATTATCGAAACCGGTATCGATATCCCCACAGCAAACACCATTATAATAGAACGTTCAGATAAATTTGGGCTGGCACAATTGCATCAGTTAAGAGGCAGGGTTGGCCGTTCGCATCATCAGGCTTATGCCTACATGCTTACCCCGCCGCCGAAAGCCATGAGCAGGGATGCATTAAAAAGAGTCGAAGCGATCCAGGCAGCCGATACGCTCGGAGCAGGATTTACCCTGGCCAGTCATGACCTCGAAATCAGAGGCGCCGGAGAATTGCTGGGTGATGAGCAAAGCGGTCATATACAGAGCATCGGGTTTTCCCTGTACAGTGAAATGCTTGAGCAAACCATCAAAATGATGAAAGCTGGCAAGACCCTGAACCTGGACCGCCCGATCCAGGAAAGCACTGAAATCAATTTGCGGATTCCGGCACTTATCCCGGATGATTATCTGGTCGACGTTCATCTACGTCTGTTAATGTATAAACGTATCGCCAATGCCAGGTCCGATGCAGAACTGCGTGAACTGAAAGTGGAAATGATTGACCGATTTGGCCTGCTGCCGCCACAGGTAAATAATCTCTTCGATGTCACGGCGCTTAAATTACGGGCCGAGGGTCTGGGAATCAGTAAAATTGAAGCAAACATAAAAGTCGGTAAAATGCAGTTCAAGCAGGAAACAAAAATTGAGCCGCAGATGATTGTGACACTGATACAGGAACAGTCTGATACTTTCACTTTAAGCAGTGCCAATGAATTGCGTTTTATTCATGACATTGCGGATCCGGTCAAGCGTATGCAATTCGTTCAATCTTTACTACAGGAACTGGCAGCAGGCTGAACATGTTCAATTCAGGTATTCGCAAAAATACAATGAACATGGCATTTGCCTTGCTGCTTGCCGGTATCATCCTGGGCTCAGTTCAACCAGGTCATGCACAAAGCTTCAGTTATGATGGCAATCGCTGGTATGAAATTGAAGTCAGTATTTTTACCAATCAGGGAACCCTCTCCAATAATCCAGAACTTTTTCTTCCAGAAGACATGATGCTGGGATATCCGGAACCCATTCGTGAGCTGATACCTTACAGTCAGTTTTTCATGATTGATTTTCCGGAACCGGAACCACAGCTCAGAGCAACAGAATTGTCGCAGGATGAAGAGGAAGAAACAGAACTTTTTATCGGGCCGCGCTTTCGAGAACCCAATCAGGGTTTTTCCATGGTGGATAAAGCACGTGACGCCTTTATTGCATTGCCGTCCGAGGAACATGAATTCACTCAGTTCAACCGCAATATTGATCTGAGCGCAGATCACCGCATGCTTTATCACGCCGTCTGGCGCCAGCCGGTATTAAACAGAGTGCAGTCCACTGCTATATTTATTCGTGGTGGAGATAATTTCGGCTTGCACAGCGAACTGGAGGGCAGTCTTACTATCAGCTATAACATCAATCGGGTAGATGTTGATGCCCGGCTCTGGCGCAACAGCTTCAACATCAGCAGCGAATTGCAATGGGATTTACCCACCCCGCCCTTTCTTCCTGAAACAGCTGATGAATCCCTGATGATTGAGGGCCTGCTTGTCGACCGGGTTTATCCCATGCAACAGATACGGCAAATGATCAGCAATGAACTGCATTACCTTGACCACCCGGCGCTGGGAATGCTGATTGAAGTCAGGCCCTATGAACTGCCGCCCCTGTTTGAATTTTCGCTGGACTGAGTCAGCCGCTGACTAGATTGTCGGCAGGACTGCACTGATCAGTTTACGGACGTCTGTTAGTCCTGCAGCCAGCACTTCCTGAATCGCTTCGATTGAAATCTCCCCTTCTGCAAGTCCGGCAGCCATATTGACGACCAGTCCGATAGAGGCATAGGAGATCTTTAATTCTCTGGCCAGTGCTGCTTCAGGCATCAGGGTCATGCCGACAGCATCACAACCATCTTTAGCGAGTTTGCGGATTTCCGCTGCAGTTTCCAGTCTGGGACCCTGGGTGCAGGCAACACAGGCTGAGGTGGCGGCTGACAGCTTCAGCTTTTCTGCCTGGGTGAGCAGCTTCTCGCGCAATTCAGCCGTAAAAGGCTCGGTAAAATCAATATGATCACTGAGTGAGTTCAGACCATCAAAGAAAGTATGATCACGTCCCCAGGTGTAATCAATCAGCTGGTCTGGGATGATCAGCTGCGGCAAGCTGAAATCCGTATTGATAGCGCCAAGCGTGTTGACGGCAATGATGTGTTTTATGCCGAATTCATGCAGGGCCCATAAATTGGCCCGATAATTAACCTTATGGGGCGGGAAACGATGTTGTTCGCCGTGGCGGGCCAGAAAACAGACCGGTACATCTTCCAGCTCTTCAAAACTCAGTTTGACGGGAATATTGCTGTAAGGTGTTTCAACATCTTCAACCACGCAGCGATTTAAATCGAGGCTGGGAGCCAGGCGGTAAAAGCCACTGCCTCCGATAATAGCTATCTCGGCTTTTTCACTCACGAGAGATTTGCTCACTGCGGATAGTAGGCGTTTTCCTGATAACTGTGATCAGTTACATCCTTGACTGCACTCAATTCAGGCAACTGATCCATAAGTGTTTTTTCAACACCTTCTTTCAGGGTGACATCCACCATGCCACAACCCTGGCAGCCGCCACCAAAACGTAAGACTGCAATATTTTCACTGGTCAGTTCTTCCAGGGTGACAAATCCTCCATGGCTTTGCAGTCCGGGATTAATCTGGTTATACAGAATGTAGTTCACTTTATCCTGCAGTGGGCTGTTATCATCAATTTTCGGCATCCGTGAATTGGGCGCTTTAATCGTCAGTTGGCCGCCCATACTGTCCTTGGCGTAGTCCACGACTGCGTCTTCCAGGTAGACTTTGCTCTTGCCTTCTATAAAAGCGCGAAAGCCTTCGTATTCGAACGCTTCATCGTCTTCCTGCTCTTCACCGGGCCGGCAAAAGGCAATACAGGTTTCCGCCTTGGGGGTTCCACCGTCAAGGACGAAAACACGAATGGCAATCCCTTCACAATCCTGCTTGGCGAGCAGTTCGGAAAGGTACTTCTGTCCGGATTCTGTAATATCAATCATAGCTGTTATTACCGTTGCTTATGCGTGGTAAAATCTGTCTGTAAATACACTGAACTGTTGATCAGCGTCTACTCTTTTATATATGGGCAAATCATTGTGAATCAAGGTACTCAAAAAAGCAAAACAGCATCCCCGGAAGACTCCCGGGAGAACGGGCAGAAGCCCGAACACATTCCATTCTGGCGGATAATGCTAAGTGTAATCCAGGCCAGTATTGGGGTGCAGAGTGAAGAAAACAGAAAACGGGATTTTACCCAGGGACGTCTGCTGCCCTTCATCATAGCGGCCTTGATTTTTACCGTGAGTTTTGTTCTTTTGGTAATGCTGGTTGTCAGGCTGGCCCTGAGCTGAAATGCTCATTGCCTGGCCGTCAGCCGGGAAAAATCTAGCCCGTAGCCAGAAAAATCATGGCCCCGGCAGCAATGATGATCAGGCAAAAAATGGCAATGGCGTCTGCCTTGCTGTCTGCTTCATTAAAATCGGTATCGCTGGCTTTGGGATCTGTGTTGCTCATTTTAGTCATATCACGCTGATTTAAAGGCTGCCAATTATCCTAAGCTATGGCTAAAAACACAAGCGAGAATGGCGCTGACAGAGCAGATTGTGTATTATCGCGCCCTCATTATTCAGCAGTAACAAATTGAAACTCTATGTATACCTACGACAAATATGATCATCAGATGCTGGAGGAACGTGTAGCCCAGTTTCGTGATCAGACCAGGCGTTTCCTGGACGGTAAACTGACGGAACAGCAGTTCCTGCCCCTGCGCCTGCAGAACGGCCTTTATGTGCAGCGTCTGGCGCCCATGTTAAGGATTGCCGTTCCCTACGGCCTGATTTCATCCAAGCAGATGCGCAAACTGGCTTCAATTACCCGTGATTATGATAAGGGCTATGCGCATTTATCGACACGGCAGAATGTGCAGATCAACTGGCCGAAACTTGAACAGGTGCCGGATATTCTTGCGGAGCTTGCTGAAGTCAGCATGCATGCGATTCAGACCAGTGGCAACTGCATCCGCAATACCACCACCGACCAGTTTGCCGGTGTTTCTCCCAATGAGATCGAAGACAGCCGCCCCTGGTGTGAAATTATCCGCCAGTGGTCTACTTTCCATCCGGAATTTGCCTACCTGCCGCGAAAATTCAAAATTGCCGTGTGCGGGACTGAAGTTGACCAGGCAGCAACCCAGGTACACGATATCGGCCTGTATATTAAGAAGAATGATCAGGGCGAGCTGGGCTTTCAGGTACTGGTTGGCGGAGGATTGGGCAGAACCCCGCTTATCGGTCAGGTTATCTGTGAATTTTTACCCTGGCGCCACCTGCTGACCTATCTGGACGCCATCATGCGCGTCTATAACATGGAAGGTCGCCGCGACAATATCTTCAAGGCACGAATCAAGATTCTGGTAAAAGCCCTGGGCATAGACACTTATCGCGAAAAAGTTGAAGCCCTGTGGCAGCACACCAGGGATGGCGAAGGCACATTGACCGAAGAAGAAGTTGCGCGCTGTAAAGCCTATTTCACCCCGCCGGCCTATGCAGACCTGCCGGATGAAGACGAAGCTGTGGATACAGCTCTACACCAGGATTTGTTGTTTCAGCATTGGGTGCAACGTAATGTTGCAAAACATAAACAGCCCGGCTACCGGATTGTCACACTGAGCCTGAAAGAAACCGGCGTAGCCCCCGGTGACCTGACAGATCGGCAAATGGAATTTGTGGCTGACCTGGCTGATCGCTACAGTTTCTCCGAAATGCGCATTACCCATGAGCAGAACCTGACGCTGGCTGATGTGCGCCTGAAAGATCTGTATGAAGTGTACAAGGCCTGTAAAACCGAAAACCTGGCAACTGCCAATCTTGGACTGCTGAACGATATCATTTCCTGCCCGGGTGGCGACTATTGTTCGCTGGCGAATGCCAAGTCGATCCCGATCGCAGAATCCATCCAGCGCCGTTTTGATGATTTTGACCGTCTGACTGAAATCGGTGATATCAGCCTGAATATTTCCGGTTGTATGAATGCCTGTGGCCACCATCATGTCGGCAATATCGGCATACTCGGTGTAGACAAGAAAGGCGAAGAATTCTACCAGGTTTCCCTGGGAGGTGATCAGGGCCGCGAAGCGAAACTGGCCAAGGTGCTCGGTCCTTCATTTGCGCAGGTGGAAATTCCGGATGTGGTGGAAAAAATAGTTTCCGTTTACCTGGAACAGCGGCAGAAGGATGAAAAGTTCATTGACACCTATCAGCGTCTGGGCATAGAGCCCTTCAAGGAGAGAGTATATGCCAAAGCTGATTAAAGACGCGCAGTTTGTTGAAAATGACTGGCAGCTTGTCAGTGCTGAAGCAGAACCGGACGAAGTGCTCAGCTTTAAAGCCTCTCACCTGCTTGTGCCATTTACGCTCTGGCAGGAACACAAAGCTGAACTGGCCAAGCTGAATGCTGAAATCGGCGTGTGGTTTGCAAGTGAACAGAATCCGGCAGAACTGCTGACTGAAGAAGAGATCGGACAGCTTCCTGTTATTGCCCTGGATTTCCCCCTGTTCAAGGATGGCCGTGCCTTTACCTATGCGGCTTTACTGCGTGAGCAGAAAAACTACAGCGGAGATATTCGGGCCGTGGGAGAAGTCTTGCGCGATCAGCTAAGTTATATGCTCAGCTGCGGATTCAGCAGCTTTCAGGTTGCTGATGATGTTGATGAGGAAACCTACCTGAACGGTTTTCATGATTTTTCCGAAAACTATCAGGCTACCGTGATCAAGCCGACTCCCCTGTTCCGCCGCAGGCAGGTCTGAAAAATCTAGCCAGTGTGATCCTGGGGACTTCGATGCAGCCATTTTAACAGGCTGTTGTCCAGTGCAGTCTCTGCAGCTTTGCCGAAACGGTCCGCCAGGTTCTTTTTCTTTTCATACACCACTGAATAAACATCGGCTTCCTTGCATGCTTCACTGATGTATTCATCACTGGTCCCGACTTCGTCAATCAGTTTCTTTTCCAGTGCTTTCTTGCCAAACCAGGTTTCGCCGGTAGCCACATCACTGATGTCCAGTACCGGGCGATACTCATGCACAAAGTCCTTGAACAGTTCATGGGTATCCTGAATATCCTCAGTCATTTTCTTGCGGCCTTCTTCGGTGTTTTCACCAAACAGTGTCAGCGTGCGTTTGTATTCGCCGGCAGTAATCATTTCAAAATCAATATGCTTGTCTTTCAGCAGACGATTAAAATTGGGTAATTGCAGCAGGACGCCGATGGAACCGATATAGGCAAAAGGTGCTGCAATGATTTTTGTCCCCAGACAGGCCATCATGTAGCCGCCACTGGCCGCCATTTTGTCGACACAGACTGTCAGGGGAATATTCTGCTGACGTATTCTGGCAAGCTGGGATGCCGCAAGACCATAGGCGTGCACCATGCCCCCGGGGCTCTCGAGCCGCAGCATGATTTCATCTTTATCAGGGCGGATAGTACTGAGGACAGCGGTGATGGCGCGACGTAAATTTTCGACCTGAGAAGCTTTCGGGTCACCATGAAAGTCCAGCACGTAAATGCGCTTTTTACTGTCCTCTTGTGCTTTTTTCTTCTTTTTACTTTTTTCTTTTGCCTGCTTCTTCAGGGCTTTCTTTTCTTTTTTGAGCAGGCCTTCGTCTTCAACAACGTGTTTTATTTCATCACGAAAATCATCGATTTCCTCATTCAGGTGAGTAACAACGATAGAACCCTTCTGTTCTTTTTTATTTTTTGCGGCAGCAGCAGCGGCTGTCACGATAATAAAAATTACAGCCACAACGAAAGTAAGGGTTTTTGCCAGAAACATGCCGTATTCAGAAAGAAATTCCACTTATCACCTCAGTCCAGAAAAAGAAAAATTATAGTCTCAGCAATGAGCCGGACACAAACCCGTGTAACCGGGGAGCTTTGATCAGGCCTGATCCTCCCCCGCGGGCCAGAGGCTGGTTCCGGAAGACTCTTTAATTGCTTCGAGTCTGGACCGGTGCGCAGCTTCCTCATCAGCACTGGCGCTGATCACTTTCAGTGCCTGACGGTCTTTGGGCAGACGCCTGATACGGGTTGCGGTATTGCCTTCAGAACTTCCTTCATGCCCCAGGGAAAAACTGGATTGACCACCGGTCATAATCAGGTACACATCTGCCAGAATTTCGGCATCCAGCAAGGCGCCATGTAACTCACGTTGTGAGTTATCAACAAAGTAACGTTTACACAGTGCATCCAGGCTGTTTTTCTGACCGGGGTGTTTTTTACGTGCCATCGCCAGGGTATCAAGCACTGTGCAATATGCCGCCATGTTCTTGTAACCGCGATTCAGGTCCTGTAATTCATGATCGAGAAAGCCGACATCAAAAGGGGCGTTATGGATAATCAGTTCTGCATCCCTGACAAAATCAATAAAGGTATCAGCGATCTCGCTGAATTTTGGTTTATCTGCCAGAAACTCATTGGTAATCCCGTGTACTTCAAGCGCTCCGGCATCAATTTCACGCAACGGATTAATATAGATATGCAGGTTGTTGCCGGTCAGACGGCGATTCATCAGTTCGACGCAGCCAATTTCAATGATGCGATGACCCTGCGACGGCTCCAGTCCCGTGGTTTCCGTATCCAGTACGATTTGTCTCATAACTCGTCTATTCCTTTATTGGCCAGTTGGTCGGCAAGTTCATTGCCGGGGTCTCCACTATGTCCCTTGACCCAGTGCCATTGGATGTTGCCCTGTTGTTCAACCAGTGCATCCAGTTGCTGCCACAATTCGACATTCTGCACCGGTTTTTTGGCGGCGGTACGCCAGCCCCGTTTTTTCCAGTTAGCCAGCCATTCGCTGATGCCCTGCAAAACATATTTTGAATCACTGTAAAGCTGGATGTCACAGGGATACTTGAGTGCTTCCAGTGCCTTGATCACTGCCGTGAGCTCCATGCGGTTGTTGGTGGTTTCCGTTTCCCCACCATAAAGTTCCAACAGGTTTTCTCCATGTTGCAATACCGCACCCCAGCCACCGGGTCCGGGATTTCCACGACAGGCACCATCGGTGTAAATAATTACAGGGTTTCTCATTTAATGCCAGGCAAACTAATGCAGGGTTTTGTTGTGGGGTTGGGAAGGAGTAACACCGGCCTTGTCACCCAGTGTGAGCCCCCTGACAGGATTGGAGATGGCTTTCCATGGTTCGCGGATGGGCGTCATGGGTAAGGCCTGTTTCTTGGCTGAAATAACGTAAATACCCCCGGTAGGCCAGTTAAGCCGTTGTGCCAGTTTGCCCATGAAAGACGAATAACGAATAAAACGGGGACTGTTGATCGGCATGGAATACAAACCGAAATGCACCTGCTCCACCTTGAAATCGAGAAGTTTGAGCCAGTCACTCAGGCGCATACTGCTAAGCAGGTTGGCCGTAGACCAGGGACTTTTCTGTTTGCGGCGACTGAATTTATGCCGGATACCCCAGGTACTGAATGGATTGAAGCCGACAATCAGCAGATTGCCGCCGGCAATCAGGACCCGGTCAGCTTCCCGCAATAACTGGTGGGGATGTGAGGAATAATCCAGAACATGATGCAGGAGAACCATGTCTACTGATTCAGAGGCCAGCGGAATGGCTTCAGGTCTGGCCACGAGACCACCCTTCCCGGCTTCCGCAACCGGCCTGAGACAAAATTTATGACCAATCGGGCTGTCGTCATGGATACTGACATCAGCACAGCTTAACTGCAGCAGATGATAGCCGAAACGGCGATTGAGCATGTGCTCCAGCAGGCCATGTTCAGCACCAAGCAAGGCCTGGCCCAGCGGGGTCTCAAGCCAGGCACTCAAGTCGCTGAACTGTTGTCTGTCTATCTCTGGATTGGTTGCCATACGCAGCATGATACCTTATCGTAAAGCTGCCTGAACAGCACAGTTACCTTTAACCAAGCAACGCGGAAGACCAAACATCCATGATTGAAATAACGCCCATCCCAGCTTTTTCCGATAATTACCTTTGGCTGTTTCGCCAACAGGACTCTGCCGAGGCCTGTATTGTTGATCCGGGTGATGCAATGCCGGTGTTGAAATACCTTGATGATAATAATCTGCAGCTCAGCGCCATTGTACTGACCCACCACCACCCGGATCATATTGGCGGTGTCCCCGAGTTGCTGCAGCGCTTTGATGTGCCGGTTTATGGACCGGAATCTGCAGCCATTCCCTATGTCACCAGGGAACTGCATGAAGGAGATCATGTCAGGCTGCTTGGGATAGATTTCCGCATACTGGAAATCCCCGGGCACACGCTGGACCATATTGCCTATTACGCTGAACCCGAGACACAGGAACCGCTGCTTTTTTGTGGAGACACCCTGTTTGCAGCTGGCTGTGGACGTATTTTTGAGGGCACGCCGGAAATGATGTATGCCTCGCTGGCCAAACTAGCCGCGCTGAAACCCGAGACTCAGGTATTTTGTGCCCATGAATATACCCTCAGCAATCTTGCTTTTGCCCAGGCTGTTACGCCGGATGACCCGGTTGTTGCAGAACGTCTTTCTCAGGAGCAGGAAAAACGCGAACAGGGGCAGCCAACTCTGCCCAGTAATCTGGCCCGGGAACTACAAAGTAATCCATTTTTGCGTTGTGCCAATGACGACTTCAAACCGCAGTTACAGGAAAGTCCGGGCAGTGCACTGGCTACTTTCGCTGCACTGAGGGAATGGAAGGATCGTTTCTAGATTACTCTAGATGGAAAGCAGCGATTTTCCGGGGATGGCATCCAGTAATGCGCGGGTATATTCCTGTTGCGGTGCACTGAAAATTTCATGGACCGAACCGCTTTCGACCATCTTGCCATCCTTCATGACCAGAATCCGGTCTGAAAGATATCGCACTACACCCAGATCATGCGAGATGAACAGCATGGTCAGGTTAAAGTGATCCACCAGTTCCAGTAACAAATCAAGTATCTGTGCCTGAATGGTGACATCCAGGGCGGATACCGGTTCGTCGGCGACAATAAACAGCGGTCTGGTCGAAATGGCCCGGCCAATAGCGATACGCTGTCGCTGTCCTCCGGAGAATTCATGGGGATAGCGCAACACACTCTCCCGGCTCAGGCCGACTGAATCCATCAGTGAGAAAATAGTTTTATCCAGTTCTTTTTTACCGACTATTTTATGCAGCAACAAGGGCTCGGCCAGAGTGTCGTAAACAGTCATGCGCGGATTGAGACTGGCATAGGGATCCTGGAAAATCATCTGCATTTGCCTGCGCAGGGGTTTCATTTCCTGCATGGAATGCTGGCTGATGTCAGTTCCGTTGAACTTGATCTGGCCGCCACTGAGTCCGAGCAAGCGCAGGATGGCTCTGCCGGTGGTTGATTTGCCGGAACCTGATTCCCCGACCAGCCCCAGAATTTCATGACGCTTGATCTGCAGACTGACATCATCGACTGCCCGGATCAGCCCTTCCCCCTTGCCGCCATTAAAATGAATACTGAGATTGTTCACTTCAACCAGGTTTTCATCGCGCCCGCTGCTTTCCAGCTTTTCAGTAGCAGGAACGGCTGCCAGTAATTTTTTGGTATATTCGTGTGCAGGCGACTGGAAAATTTCATTGCGTGTGCCCTGCTCGACAAATACACCGTTTTGCATGACGGCAATTTCGTCGGCGATATCGGCAACCACACTCAGGTCATGACTGATAAATATAACGCCGATATTACGTCGTTCCTGCAATTCCTTGAGCAACTTGAGGATCTGCGCCTGAACAGTGACATCCAGTGCCGTAGTTGGTTCATCGGCTATGATTATTCTCGGCTCGGTCACCAGCGCCATGGCAATAACCACGCGTTGACGCATGCCGCCGGAAAATTCAAAGGGCCAGGACTTCATGCGCTGGGTGGCATTTTTTATCCCGACCTCTTCAAGAATTTCGATGCCGCGTTTCCAGGCTTCCTGTTTGCTCATGCCAAAATGTAAACGCAGGGGTTCGATCAGCTGATCGCCGATTTTCAGGAAGGGGTTGAGAGTGGTCATCGGATCCTGAAAGATGATGGAAATACCCTTGCCGCGAATTTTGCGTAATTTGGCTTCGCTTAAAGTCAGCAGATCCTGGCCTTCAAACATGACCGATCCGGATTCAAATTTTCCCGGTGGCATGGGTACCAGGCCCAGCATGCTGTAACAGGCGACTGATTTGCCGGAACCTGATTCACCGATAATGGCCAGGGTCTTGCCCTCTTCCACTTTAAAACTGATGCCGTCAACGGCCTTTATCAGGCCGTTTCGGGTATGGAAGTGAACACGTAAATCTGTTGCTTCAAGTAAGGCCATATCAGTCCCTTGAGGCCTTGGGGTCGAGAGCATCGCGCAGGCCGTCACCCAGAAAGTTCAGGGCAAACAGGGTCAGTGTCAGTGCCAGGCCGGGAAAGATTAACAACCAGGGGTATTCTTCCATGCTTTCCACGCCATAGGAAATCAATAGGCCCCAGGATGATTGCGGTGGCTGTATCCCCAGCCCCAGAAAACTCAGGAAGGCTTCCAGCAGCATGACATTGGGGATGGTCAAGGTGGTATAGACAATAATCGGTCCCAGTGCATTGGGAATAAGGTGTTTGCGGATAATTGACCAGGGGGACAGACCAATGGAAATTGCCGCCTCAACAAATTCCTGTTGCCGCAGGTTTTGCACCTGTCCCCTGACAATACGGGCCATGACCAGCCATTCGACCGCACCGATGGCCAGGAACAGCAGCAGGATATTCCTGCCAAAGACCACCATGAGAAGGATAATAAAGATCATAAATGGCAAGGCGTAGATAATATCCACCAGACGCATCATCAGGGCGTCAGTTTTACCACCGGCATAACCGGCCACGGCTCCATAGGTGACGCCGATAATCAGTGCCACCGAGGTGGCTATGAAACCGACCATCAGGGATACCCGACCGCCATATAGAATTCTGGTCAGCAAATCGCGACCGAAGGTGTCAGTCCCCAGCCAGTGAGCCATTGAAGGTCCCGAGGCGCCGAGCCTGAGATCCTGGTCTTCATAGCCATAAGGGGTCAGCCATGGGGCAAGCAGACAGAGCAGACTCATCAGGATGAGAAAACACAGGCCAAACATCGCCAGTTTGTTTTTCTTCAGACGTGACCAGGCATCATCCCAGAGAGAGACGCCTTTGGGCAGTGCTTGCGTCGCAGTGACAATCTCTTCTGTACTCATGATTTTCTGAATTGAAAACGTAAACGTGGATTCATCCAGGCGGCCAGCACGTCGGATAATAAATTAAATACAACGATCAGACTTGCCAGGAAAACGGTGGTGCCGAGAATCATGGTGTAATCCCGGTTAAAGGCTGCCTGCACATAAAAGCGTCCCAGTCCTGGCACCTGAAATACGGTTTCCACAACAAAAGAACCGGCAAGCAATCCGGCAAATGCCGGGCCAAGGAAAGCGGCGACGGGAATCAGACCTCCACGCAAGGCATGTTTCAGTATGACGATATGCTCGGGCAGTCCTTTGGCGCGAGCAGTTCTGAGGTAATCCTGTGACATGACTTCCAGCATGCCGGCACGGCTCAGCCGGGCAATATACGCGGCATACATGGCGCCAAGTGTAATACTTGGAAGAATTTTGCTTTCTGCAGAATTCCAGCCGGAAATCGGCAGCCAGTCGAGCCAGATACCGAAAATCAGCACCAGGGTTGGCCCCAGCAAAAATGAAGGCATGCATATCCCGATCATGGCAAGACTCATGGGGATATAGTCCTGCAAGGTGTTGGGTTTCAGGGATGCAATAACGCCTGCCAGTACACCAATAAACACGGCAATGATCAGGGCATACAGACCTAGCTCGGCGGTAACCGGCAGTCCCTGAAAGATCAGTTCGTTGACGCTCTGCCCCGGATAATAAAATGAAGGCCCTAGATCGCCACGGGCCAGATCACTCAGATAGTTAAAATATTGCTGATAAGCAGGCAAATCCAGTTGGTACTGGGCTTCCAGTGCCCTTTGTACCTGTTCGGATACAGCCTTTTCGCTATCGAATGGGCCGCCCGGAGCAGCCCGGACGAGAAAGAAAGTTACGGTAATAACCGCAAGGATGACAGGCACAGCCTGCAGGCTTCTAAATAAAATAAACCGCCACATAAGAAAGAATGTGCTCTGTTAGAGTTCGTCAGGAATATCAAATTCCGGCATTGGCTCTAAATACACATACTTCCAGTTGTAATAGTCGAGTATATTAGGTGGCAAGCCTTTCAGACTCGGATGTCGAAAGTGTCTGCTCTGATAGGTGTAAAGGGGAATAATCGGCATATCTTCCATGAGAATTGTTTCAGCCTCATAGTAAGCTTCAAAACGCTCACTTTCATCCAGTTTGCTTGGCGCCACATTTAAAACCAGGTCATCATAACGCGGATCACTGAAGCCTGTTTTATTATTGCCCCCACCGGTAATCATCATGTCGAGAAATGAATTCGGATCAACATAGTCGCCGATCCAGCCACGGCGGCTGACATCGTAATTCATGTTATCCTGGGAATCGAGGTAGACACGCCATTCCTGATTCAGTAATTCCACGTTAATTCCCAGGTTCTGTCTCCACATTTCCTGAATTGCCACAGCGATTCGACGGTGTTCATCCAGAGTGTTGTATAAAATTTCAAAGGACGGGAATCCCTCGCCATTCGGATAGCCGGCTTCGGCGAGAAGTCGCTTGGCTTCTTCTGGGTCGTAGGAAAAGGTCTGTGGTGGCTGATAGCCCAGTGTGCCGGGAGGAGTCAATGCATAGGCCGGAGTGACGGTGCCACGCATGACAGTTTCTGTAAGCAGGTCCCTGTCTACAGACATTGCCAGTGCTTTTCTGACCCGGAGATCATTGAAAGGTTCTTTATCAGTATTAATCAGGTAGTAATAGGTGCCAAGGTAGGGTGCAATTTGCAGCAGATCTGGAGCGATATTTCGATAAGTGCTGATTTTGTCCATGGGAATCACGTTGGTGAAATGGATTTCCTCATCACGAAACATTCGTTCTTCGGTAACAGTATTTTCAGTCGGATAATACACAATGGCATTAAGCTGGACTGCTTCACGATCCCAGTAGGTTTCTGATTTTTCGACACGAATCTGAGAATTAATGGCCCATTCGCTTAATTTAAAAGGTCCATTACTGACCATGTTCTCTACTCGAGTCCATTGCGTAATCCGGTCAGTCATGCTGCCATGAGCAAGGACTGTTTCAGGGTGAACCGCGAAGGTACTGTAATGATCGAGCAATTGCAGCAGATAAGGTGTCGGGTTTTCCAGTTCAACCTGGAATGTATGTGCATCCAGTGCTTTGGCTCCAACCTGACTGAAATCAGTTAATTCTCCATTAGCATAGGCTTCTGCATTCAACACCGGATAAAGCATATAGTTGTACTGACTTCCAAGTTCGGGTGATAGTACCCGCTGCCAGGACCAACGAAAGTGCTCAGCAGTAACAGGGTCGCCATTACTCCAGAGCGCATCCCGGCGTAGGTTGAAAGTATAGGTGCGGCCGTCTTCACTGATCTCCCAACTTTCCGCAACACCGGGGATTGGCTCAAGCGTATAGGGATCCTTGGATACCAGGCCTTCAAACAGGGCATTGATGATATGGTGTTCAGGAACCCCAGTAACAATGTGCGGGTCCAGTCCCTGAGGTTCTGTGCCATTGCCAAAGTGCAGGACTCCTTCCTGGTTTCCGGAATCAACACGGCTCAGATTATCCCCTCCGCCACAGGCCGTCAGCAAGAAGATAAAACAGAAGCTAAAGCAATGGTGTCGCTTGGTTTTCATGAGTAAACTCGTCCCCTTTTCGAGCAAGTATCAGTTTATAAACCCTGAATATCTCAGGGTTTATTCAAGAATTCAATGAATTTGCATACGATTCAAGCAGTATACATACTATTTGCTAAGTTTAGCGCTGAATATCAGCCCGAGCCTGTACTCCGGACATAACAGCGTTAAAATCGGCAGCAGCTTCCTGCTGTAAGAGATAGTTTTTCAGTTGCAGCTGTTCTTCTTCAGGCATCTCGGCAAGGCTGCCGGGAATGATTTCCTGCAACTGGATGATGACATAGTCGCCGTTCTGCAGTTGGCCACCCTGAATTTCAGTCTCACCCTCTGCCGGTTTTGGCATTTCAAAAATCATGCGTCTTAATTCTGCCGGCAAAGAGGTGTCGTTCCGGCTCAGAGCCTGGGTATTCTGCCATTGCAGCCCCTGTACAGATAACAGTGCATCAATATTCTGGCCGTTTTCGAGGCTGTTCAGATAGCTCTGTCCCAGTGTCTGAGCCTCTTCCCGGGCTTTTTCACGGCGCAGCAAGGCTTCGATTTGCCCGCGCACTTCTGCCAGCGGACGCAATTCCGGTTCCCGGCGCTCCAGTTCCCTGATCACGGCGGTGCGCGAATCATCAATAGTCAGCAAGGCACTGTTAAGCCCATCACGAACCTCCGCCTCAAAGGCGGCATCTATTACGCTCTGGTTGGCAGCAATGCCAACACCACCGGAACGGTCGAACAGCTCTGTCGTCTGGATTTCCAGGCCCAGGCTTTCTGCCGGCTGCTCTAGATCAAGTGACTCAAAAGCCAGGTTGCCGAGTTCCTCAGCCCTGGCTATGTAGATATCATCGACGGCCTGTTCCTGTAACTCGGTTTCGATACGATCCCGGCTTTCTTCAAACTCGGGGATGTCTGATTCACTCAGTTCGGTAAGTTTGATCAGGTGAACACCAAACTGGGTTCTGACCGGGTTGGAAACCTGTTCAAGCTCGAGTTGCGCCAGGGCGTTTTCAAATGGTTCAACAAAAGTGTCGCCGCTTGTGTAACCGACATCACCACCAAACTGTGCAGACCCGGTATCGTCAGAAAACTCAGCTGCCAGATCCTCGAAACTTTCGCCGTTATCGATACGGCTTTTAAGTTCCTGAGCCTGAGTCATTGCTTCATTGACAGTGTCATCAGAGGCCTGTAACAGAATATGCGAGGCACGTCGCTCAACGGCACTTTCCAGTGAAGCAATCTCAGTGTTGTACTGGGCACGGATTTCATCTTCACTGACTTCTATTTCATCCATCAGGTTTTGCCGGTCAAGTACGACATATTCAATGGCTACCCTTTCACCCTGCATATATTGCTCAGGATTCTCATCATAGTACTGGCTGATCTCAGCATCAGTGACAGTCTGAGTCTGTGTCAGCATCTCTACAGGAATACGGATATGGCGCAGAGTCCGTTGTTGATTATTGATCCTGCTGACCATTTCAATTTCAGCAGGAGTGGCAAAACTGGAGTCAGAATAAGAACTTAGCATCTGATCCATGAGGCCTTCTCTGAGCAAGGCAGCCCGGTATCCGGCGGGTGTCATGCCAAAACTGGCCAGCAGGGCTCTGGCTCTTTCAATGCTGAATGAGCCGTTAACCTGAAACTCGGCAGTCTGGGCAATCTGCCGGTCCAGCTCTGCCGGTGAAAGTGTCATGTTGTTTTCTACCGCAGTCTGGAAAATCAATTCACGCTCTACCAGATTATTGACGGCCTGCTCGCGGAACTGACTGGGATCAATGCTGCCCGGATCAATATTGGCACCCAAATTGGACAATAACTGCTGACTGATTCGCTGAGCTTCATTTTCGATAGCAAGCTCATTGAGGTCGACGCCATTAACGCTGACCGTTGAGTTACTGTTTACGATGGTACCGACAATGCTATCCAGACCAAACAGTGCAAATACAAGAATTACAAAACCAATAAATATTTTGGCCAGCAGCCCCTGGGAGTTATTACGTATTGTCTGAAGCATTGTCATGATGGTCCTCTGTTTAATGCTTGTTATTCTCTTAAACGCAAAAGGCGCATCAAAAGATGCGCCCCTGTATAGCTTTGCTATAAAACGAAAGCTTAGAAGATAAGCAATTCGTTATGAGTTAACTGAATCTTTTAAAGCTTTACCTGGTTTAAAAGAAGGTACTCTAGCAGCAGCGATATTAATCGGCGCGCCAGTTTGTGGGTTACGCCCAGTACGTGCGGCACGATTCTTGACATTGAAAGATCCGAAACCCACCAAAGCTACTGAATCTCCGGACTTCAGAGCACCAGTAATGGCATCTGTCATGGCGTCAATCGCACGAGCGGCGGCTGCTTTTGGTAAATCGGCACTTTCGGCTACTGCATCTATTAGTTCTGATTTATTCACTTTATCACCCTTCTCTTTTTGGTTAGATTGATTATTTTCAAGTTAATTGAATTGCTTAAACTCTGTAGAACAAAAAAATATTTTATTCTTTTTATTGTTACTTTGCTGTTACGTTTGCTGTTACTTTTTCCGTAACATCTTCGTTACTTTTTGTCCTTTCATCAGCTAATTATCAACTAATAAAACCGATGTAGAAAATGACTAGCAGCCTTGCTGCCGTAACGCTTACGAGCTACCGGACTTTATACCAACTGTGGAAAGTTAATGTCAAGAAATACACTGGTATTAATGAGTATTTATCTGTTTTTTCGTTTTGTCTTTGATATCGCTCTCATTCGTCTCTGAAGAAGCCTTCTTCAATTCGGCTGACTTGTTATCAACAATCGGTTCAGGCATATATTGCAAAGCAATATCCAGAACTTCATCAATCCATTTTACCGGTTTGATTTCAAGGTCAGCTTTGATGTTATCCGGAATTTCTTTCAGGTCTCTTTCGTTATCTTTGGGAATGATAACTGTCTTGATCTCTCCGCGATGGGCTGCCAGTAACTTTTCTTTCAGGCCGCCAATGCTCAGAACCTGTCCCCGTAATGTGATCTCACCAGTCATGGCCACATCTTTTCTGACAGGTGTGCCAGTCAGAACAGATACGATTGCTGTACACATGCCAATACCGGCACTGGGACCGTCTTTGGGAGTGGCGCCTTCCGGAACATGAACATGCAAGTCTTTCTTTTCATGGAAGTTTTCAGCTATCCCCAGGCCGGATGCACGACTGCGAACCACGGTCAGGGCTGCCTGAATAGACTCCTGCATGACGTCCCCCAGAGAGCCGGTCATGGTGGTTTTACCCTTACCCGGAGTAGCTACGGCTTCGATGGTGAGCAGTTCACCACCTACCTGGGTCCAGGCCAGTCCATTTACCTGACCGACAACATCCTGTTCATCGGCTTTGCCATAGTCGTATTTTTTGACGCCGGCGTAATGTTCGAGAGATTCGGTATCAATAACAATGCTTTCTTCCTTGCCTTTTTTCTTTGTCTTTTCGTCATCGCTCATGCTTCTTTCTTTTACGACTTTGCGACAGACTTTGGATATCTCCCGTTCCAGACCACGTACCCCTGCTTCGCGAGTGTAGTGTCTGATCAATTCCAGTAAGGCCTTGTCCGGAAATTCAACTTCATTGTCTTTGAGACCATTATTTTTTTGCTGTTTCGGAACCAGATAACGACTGGCGATATTAAGTTTTTCGTCTTCGGTATAGCCCGGCAGGCGGATGACTTCCATGCGATCCAGTAAGGGACCGGGAATATTCATTGAGTTGGAAGTGCAGATGAACATAACGTCACTCAGGTCATAATCAACTTCAAGGTAGTGATCGTTAAAGCTGTTATTCTGTTCAGGATCAAGGACTTCTAGCAATGCTGAGGCCGGATCACCGCGATGATCCATTCCCATCTTGTCAACTTCATCAAGCAAAATCAGCGGGTTTTTGACCCCGATTTTGGCCAGCTTCTGTATAACCTTTCCGGGCAGGGAACCAATATAGGTACGGCGGTGACCACGAATTTCCGCCTCATCGCGAACTCCGCCAAGCGCCATACGGACAAACTTGCGTCCCGTAGCACGGGCAATTGATTCACCCAGTGATGTTTTACCTACGCCGGGAGGGCCGACCAGACACAGGATAGGTCCCTTGAGCTTTTTGACGCGCTTTTGTACGGCAAGATATTCAAGGATGCGTTCTTTGACTTCCTTGAGGCCATAATGATCCGCTTCCAGAATTTCCTGCGCCTTGTTCAGGTCACTGCGAATCTTGCTTTTCTTCTTCCAGGGGATATTGACCATCCAATCCAGATAGGTACGAACTACTGAAGCTTCAGATGACATGGGCGACATCATTTTCAGTTTATTCAGTTCAGCCTGAGCTTTTTCCTTGGCTTCTTTGGGCATGCCGGCATCTTCAATTTTCCTGGCCAGCTCTTCTGCTTCATTGGGTACGTCCTCTAGTTCACCCATTTCCTTCTGAATCGCTTTCATCTGCTCATTCAGATAGTACTCACGCTGGCTTTTCTCCATCTGTTTTTTGACCCGTCCACGAATACGTTTTTCAACCTGAAAAACATCAATTTCCGCTTCAATCAGGGCCATCAGGTGTTCAATTCGCGGTTTCAGCTTGGCCAGTTCAAGTATGTTCTGCTTTTCTTCAAGCTGCAGGGACATATGTGTGGCAATTGTGTCGATCAGGCGACTGGGGTCATCGATGCTGGTGATGGAAGTCATCACCTCCGGTGAGATTTTTTTGCTGAGCTGAACGTACTGATCAAACTGGGACAGCAATGATCGAACCAGGATTTCAGTATCCTTTTCTTCTGCCACGCTGCCACTAATTGGTGAGCTTTCGGCTACGTAATAATCATCATTGAAATGCAGTTTCCTGATCTTGACCCGCTCCACTCCTTCAACCAGCACTTTCACTGTACCGTCATTGACATGCATAAGCTGCAGGACTGAAGCAACAGTGCCGATATCATAAACATCATCTTCTGTGGGATTATCTTCAGAGTGTTTTTTCTGTGCAGCCAGTACCACCCGCTTGTCGGCCGCCATGGCCGCCTTGAGTGCGGCAATAGACTTGGGACGAGCAACAAACAGTGGATGTACGATCTGCGGGTAGACGACCACTCCACGCAGCGGCAGGAAAGGCAGTTGCTGTGCTGTGGTGACAGGTTTGTCTTCGTTACTCATGATTTCAGTTTCTCACTTGCCCGGTTTGTCAGGCAATAGCATTAGTGAATTGGTGTCCAACAGTGTTTTGCAGATCTTTTATTGATCTTTACTGGCCGTCTTGTTGGGCAAGGCCTGGGTATCATCGCTGGATTCATACATCAGCAGGGGATCCGATTCTCCGTTGATGACAGCTTCATCAATAACCACCTTGCTAACCCCGGACTGGGACGGGATGTTATACATGGTATCCAGCAATACGGCTTCCATGATCGAGCGCAGGCCCCGGGCACCGGTTTTTCGTTCCTGGGCTCTGCGGGCAATGGCTCTGAGCGCATCTTCACGGAACTGTATTTCGACCCCTTCCATTTCAAACAGTTTGGCGTATTGCCTGGTCAGGGAATTTTTCGGTTCTGTCAGGATCTTGACCAGGGCATCCTCATCCAGTTCATTGAGGGTCGCGATCATTGGCAGGCGTCCAACAAATTCAGGTATCAGGCCGTACTTGACCAGATCTTCTGGTTCGACATCCTGCAAGGCCTCGCCGATACTTTTCTGGTTTTCCTTGCTGCGCATTTCGGCAGAAAAACCGATACCGCTCTTATCCGAGCGATCACGAATTACCTTGTCCAGTCCAGCAAAGGCACCACCACAGATAAACAGGATATTGGAGGTATCAACCTGCAGAAATTCCTGCTGCGGATGTTTACGGCCGCCCTGCGGAGGTACTGAAGCCACTGTACCTTCAATCAGTTTCAACAAAGCCTGCTGCACACCTTCGCCCGACACATCGCGGGTAATGGATGGGTTGTCTGATTTGCGGGCAATCTTGTCTATTTCGTCGATATAGACAATGCCGATCTGGGCCTTCTCGACATCATAATCACACTTCTGCAGCAGTTTCTGGATAATGTTTTCAACATCCTCACCCACATAACCAGCCTCGGTCAGAGTCGTGGCATCGGCGATGGTAAAGGGAACATCAAGCAGCCTGGCCAGTGTTTCAGCGAGTAACGTTTTACCGGTTCCGGTCGGTCCGATTATCAGAATATTGCTCTTGCTGAGCTCAACACCGTCTTGTTCACTCTGGAAGTTAAGTCGTTTGTAGTGGTTGTAAACGGCAACTGCCAGGGTTTTCTTGGCTTTGTCCTGGCCGATTACATACTCGTCCAGGGTGTTACGAATTTCTTCCGGGCTGGGTAAGGGGCGGTCTCCGCTGTCTTCAGTTTTTTCCTGAATTTCTTCACGGATAATATCGTTACAGAGATCGACACATTCATCACAGACGAATACGGAGGGGCCGGCAATGAGCTTTCTTACCTCATGCTGACTTTTGCCACAGAACGAGCAATATAATAATTTTCCTGAATCATCTTTGCCGTCTTTTTCTGACATGTTCGATCACTCCGTTAGCCGTGATAGAAGGCGCTCACGCAATTACCTACAGCCATAAGATGAAGGCATTGAGGCCATTTTACAAGCCCTGCAGAGCTTTTTTTAACTATCTTTTGCCGGGGTAGGAATAGCCCGTTTGGAAAGTACCTGGTCGATCAAACCATAATTCAGTGCTTCATCGGCATTCATGAAGTTATCGCGCTCAGTATCCCGGGCAATGGTCTCAATATCCTGACCGGTATGTTCGGCCATGATTTTATTGAGTTTTTCCCGGATCTTGAGAATCTCCTGGGCATGGATATGAATGTCCGAAGCCTGCCCCTGATATCCACCACTTGGCTGGTGAATCATGATGCGTGAGTTGGGCAAGGCATAGCGTTTTCCTTTTGCACCGCCGGCAAGCAGGAAAGAACCCATACTGGCCGCCTGACCAACACACATGGTGCTGACATCGGGTTTGATAAATTGCATGGTGTCATAAATCGACATGCCGGATGTCACGGAACCGCCCGGGGAATTGATATAGAAATGAATGTCCTTGTCCGGATTGTCGGATTCCAGATAAAGTAACTGGGCAACAATCAGGTTAGCCATGTGGTCTTCAACCGGCCCGACCATGAAAATAACCCGCTCCTTGAGCAGTCTTGAAAAGATATCATAGGAACGTTCACCGCGGGCAGTCTGCTCGACGACGATCGGCACCAGTGATGATGCCTTGGTGATTGTTTCTTCCAGTTCGCTTTTGCTCATAATAATTCCGTCTCAGGACTCGTCCTTATCAGATGACTTCGCAGTAGCCTCTTTTTCGGCAGCTGCCGGTTTTTCGGAGGTTTTAGGTTCTGCTTTCTTTTCCGCTTTCTTATCTGTTTTCTTATCTGTTTTCCTGGCTTTTTTCTCCACCGGTTTGAGCGCTTCTTCGTAAGAGGTGGATTTCTCCTCTACCTTGGCTTTTTCCAGAATCAGATCAATTACGGATTCTTCCAGTGCCATTACCTCAATCTGAGCCATTTGCTCCTGGTCACTATAATACCAGGCAATGACTTCCTGGGGGTTCTCATAACCGGCTGCCAGTCCTTCAACAATTTCCCTGACCTTGGTCGGGTCGGCTTTCAGTTTATTACGCTGAATGATCTCATTCAGGATCAGGCCAACACTGACTCGCTGCTCCGCCTGGGCCTGAAACATCTCAGTCGGCAACAGTGAGGGATCAATTTTCTGGCCGCCGCCATACTGTTGCATGGCCTGCTGGCGAAGATTGTTAATTTCGTTATCAACCATGGATTTCGGCAGATCGACACTGGTTTCACTGACCAGGCCATCGATGACCTGGGTTTTGACGTTGTTCTTGATAGCGTTGCGCAGTTCCCGTTCCATGTTCTTTTTGACTTCTTCACGAAAACTTTCAAGGCCTCCTTCCTGAACGTCAAATGACTTGAAGAAATCCTCATTCAGCTCCGGCAGATGCTCTTCGGCAACTGCCTTGACCTCAACATCGAATTCACAGGCTTTTCCAGCCAGGTCTTCCTTGTGATAGTCCTTGGGGAACTTCAGTTTCAGGGTCTTTGAGTCGCCTTTTTTCAGGCCTTCCAGCCCGTCTTCAAAACCCGGGATCATGTTGCCGGAACCGATAATAATCTGTGCGTCTTTGGCCGAGCCCCCTTCAAATTCTTCGCCTTTTATTTTGCCGACGAAATCAACGGTAAGCCTGTCGCCTTTCTTCGCTGCGCGATCAGTTCCATGAAAATGTTTGCGCTGCTCACGCAGCGTCTGGATCATGTTGTCGATATCTTTCTCGGAAATTTCAGCCTGACGTTTTTCAACAGCTATCTTGCTGAAGTCACCCGGTTCGATTTCAGGGTAGACTTCAAAGGTTGCGGTGAATTCGAGATTCTCCCCTTCCTTCAGATTGGTCGGCTCGATTTTCGGCTGTCCGGCAGGTTTGACGTTTTCCTTGGACAGGGCTTCATAATAAGACTCGTTCATGACTTCACCGAGCACTTCCTGCCGCAACCCTTTGCCAAAACGGTTTTTGATAACCTTGATAGGGACTTTGCCTTTACGAAAGCCTTTCATCTGGAATGTTCTGGCGGCTTCAGCCAGGCGGCTTTTTACCTGGTTGTCGATTTTTTCAGCCGGAACCTCAATGGTTAATTTCCGTTCCAGACCTGAAAGGGTTTCAAGAGAAACTTGCATGGTCAAACCTCAAAAATGGAAAAGCGTGGGCCAAGACTGCTTGAGTCAGAATAATTTGAGAAATCAGCAGCTTATTTTCACCCAGGGAGTTAACAGGGGCGGATTTTGCCATAGCACCCCTGCAGTTTCAACCAATATAAACTGCACCTGATCTGGCACAGGGAATTGCGAAAAAATACCCGCTTTAATGACCAGGCAGTCAAAATAAAAATTATTTTTTTCTGCTTATGCTAAGTCATTATCAATACGCAAGTTTTTCTGGACCCGGTGATGCTAAGTGTCATAAGGCATGGCAAAAAGCGAAATTTTTGCTTCTTAGATGGGTGGGCTAAGCAACTGAAAACACGTAATTTTTAAATACCTGATAACCGAAAAAGCAGATGCAATTTATTGTTTTATAAAGCATTATTTTTGGGTTTACAGAAACGGGCAGAGAAAATTTCTGCAGCTGGCTGGCATATTTTTTGCGCTATTTATTCGGGGGCAAGAGCCTTTTATCTTTTTGCCCACTCGCTAGTCCAGGGTGAAAACACCGCGCTTCCCGCGCCAAATTTCCGCTTTTATCCTGGGCTAGCGAAGACCAGCTTCATAGCCTTTTTTTCACTTTCCCCCAGCCCTGCTCAGGCTTCTGATTTGCCTTCCGGCCCCAGTGGTTTGAAGGTGATAAGCAATTGCGGCAATAAGGTCAGGGCGCCAACCAGGGCGATGAACATGGCCAGGGATGTCAGCAGACCAAAGTAAATGGTCGGAATGAAGTTGGACACCACCAGGATGGAAAAGCCGACAATAATGGTAAAGCTGGTGTAATACATTGCCTGGCCAATACTGCCGTGGCAGTAATGCATGGTGTCCAGGTAATTCTGGTGCTGGGGGTAGTAGCTTTTAAAGCGATGAATATAGTGAATGGTGTTATCCACACCGATACCCACTGAGATTGCCGCAATAGTGATGGTCATCATGTCCAGCGGAATATCAAGCCAGCCCATCAGTCCCAGAACACTTGAGGCAGCGATGATGTTCGGGATGATACCCAGGATTGCCAGTTTGAGTGAACGGAACAGTACAATAAACATGATAAAGATTGCTGCCAGCACCAGGCTCAGGGTCAGTATCTGCGAATCAAACAGGCTTTGCAGCATGTTGTTATAAAGCACAAACATACCGGTCAGACGTACCTGTTCGTCTGTAACGTCAAACTCCTCAACCAGACCGCTGCGGATTTTCGCCAACAGCTCATTCCTGACCAGGTTGGGATCGGTTTCCAGTACCCGGATGGAAAAGCGCAACTGATCATGCTCTACGGAAACAAAGGGAGTGATCAGGGTTTCCTTGTATTCTTCCGGAATCAGGTTGTACAGGACGGCCAGTTCGAGATTATCCAGCGGTTCATTATCATTCAGGTCATAAACCACCTGTAAAATAGTGCCCAGTGACAATATCTTGCCGGTTTCCGGCAAGGCATCCAGATAATTGTGAATGGACAGCGCAAAGTCCATTTTGTCAGTCGTGAACCAGTATGCGTCCCCCTCTTCCTGGCTAAAGTCATCTTCAAAGAAGAAATCATCTTCAGCAAAAAAATCATCTCCACCGCTTTCTTCCGGCGCCGGACTCTGTTCTTCACTTGCTGTTGTTTCAGTATCAGGCGGATACAGATCAACAATTACATCCAGTGGTGTGGTGCCGCCCATATTCTGATCGATCTCAACCATGCCCTGATAAATTTCGGTGCTTTCATCAAAATAGTCGATAAAGCTGTTTTCAACTTCCAGGCGCAGCATGCCGGCAACGCTGACAATCAGCATCAGCGAAGCGATGACCATGATCGGGAGCCCGAAACGGGCTGTGAGTCTGGCCAGGTATGGGGTCATATCCACAAAGCGTCTGCCGGTGGCAGATTTGTTTTCCACCAGCAGACTCATCAGTGAGGGGAAAACCAGGAAAGTCAGAATAAAGGCCAATCCGACTCCCATGACCATCATCAGGCCAAAATTGACGATCGGAGGAATATCGCTGCTGAGCAGTGAGCCGAAGGCGACCATCGTGGTCAGGCTGGTATAGGCACAGGGTTTGATCATGTTCTGCAGGGTGGTGCGGACCCGTGCTTCATGTGAGTCATTCTCCCCATTTGCCTCAAGTTCACGATAACGGACGATCAGGTGTACGTTCAGGGAAATGGTAATAATCAGCAGGAGGGAAATGAAATTCGAGGAGATGACGGTCACCGGCCAGTCGAGTAGCCCCAGCAGACCAACAATGCAAATTGCGGTGACAGCACAGGATAATAAGGGGATACCGATATAGCGAATTTTACGAAACAGGTAGCCCAAGGACAGAATAATAAAAAGGAGAATAACCAGCCCGAAGGTTTGCAAATCATTCTGCACAAAAGTGATAAGGTCATCGGCAATCATGGGGACTCCACCCATGTATATCTCCGCCCCGGAGCGATACTGGTCCAGGATGCTACGAATTTCCGCGATATCGTTATGCCGGTTGTTATCGGCAGTGGTGCTCAAAGTACGATAGCGTTGTTCAATTTCTGCAAGTTCCTCGCGTTCTGCCTGGCTGCGCTGCTCTTCCGGAATATCACGCAATTCGGCGCGACGCAGGGTGACATCATCCAGCTCTGTGGTTTCGGCAAAATTGGCGACCAGTGCGGTGGTTTCTCCGTCTTCGCTGATTAGCAGATTACGATAGGCCGGACTGCTGACCAGGTCTGCCCTGGCGGCATCCAGCGGCACATCAGAATCATCGAGGGTGAGGATATTATCCGCCAGCTGCTCCAGGGGCACGTTTGCCGCCTGCAGCAAGGGAACACTGAGTATGCTGTCAACTGAAGTAATTCGTTGCATTGCCTCGAGCTGATCACGCAGATTACGCAGTGTTTCCAGACTGCTCTGCTGAAACAGTGGCGCATCAGGGGTATAGGCAATAAAAACAAAGTCATTGCTGTTGTAGCGCTCATTGACAATGCGGGAAAATTCCAGGTCCTCATCACCTTCCACGACCAGGGTGTCCGAAGAGGCATCCAGCCGGAAATACTGTGCAAACCAGCCCAGGAAGAGCGTCAGCAGCACGACTATCAACAGGCTGAGTTTCGGCGATCGGGTAACAAAATTTAAATAAGAGCTGAGCATGCCGTTCAATCCGCGGTACAGTAAATTAAGCAAGCCGCGAATTATAGCTTATGGTTCAGGGAATTGCTTATTTATCCCCATGCTGGATAAGGCCTTACTGTGCGATGTTAAAAATTTCATTAAGAATCTGTGAAATACTTGGCATTACCTGAAATTTAAGGATAATGGCAAAATGGTTTCAGCTGCTTGACGTATTAAACAGTCAGAGGTTTCTGAGCATGAAGGACAGTTTTATATGAAAAAGCTACTCGGCATTTTTCTTCTCACAGCATTAACCGGCTTTTCTGCCGCTACATTCTCCCAGACACCAAGCCAGGCTGAACTGGTTTCCCAGATGAATGCGCTGATTGAAACCGGACGCTATGAAGAAGCCTATATGCTGGGACAAAGCGGTTTGTTCGATTACGAGGGTGAAGCAAACTTTGATTTTGCATACGGCCTGGCTGCACTGGAATCCGGCCGCGCTGATGAAGCGGTATTCGCCTTTGAGCGCGTCGCCTTCAACAACCCCAATCAACAAAGGGTCAGACTCGAACTGGCTCGGGCCTACTTTCTCAGTGAAAACTATGCCGCATCTGAAACCTTGTTTAACGAAGTCCTGGCGAGTAATCCGAGCCCCAATGTCCGTAACAATATTGAAGCTTTCCTGGAGCTGATTGATCAGGCGCAGAGCGTTACCCAGAGTGCCCTTAACTGGGGGTTTGGCTTTAACACCGGCTATGACACCAACATCAACAGCGCTACTGACCTGGGCGTAATTGATACCCCGATCGGCGATGTAACCCTCAGTCCCGGAGGACAGGAAATCAATAACCACTACCGGGAGTTCACCGGTAATATTCTGTACAACCGCCCCATCGATAACAGCCGCAGTCTTTCCTTTCAGGGTAATTACCGTAACCGTAACAATCTGGATACAGATCAGTTCGATCTGGATATCGGCTCAATCCAGGGAACCTACAACCATGGCCTGAACCGTCAGATACGCTACAGCCATTCATTACGGGTCCAGACCGTGCGTCTGAACAATAATAATTTCCAGCAAAGTTACAGCTTCCTGAATTCCATGCGCCGTCGTGGTGAGGACGGCTGGAGCCAGACTCTGACAGGTGCCTATACAGCGGTTCGCTATAACACCTCAGTGAATCCCAATGCCAACCTGCGTGACATCAACCAGGTGCTGGTTTCCGGAGTGCTGTCCAAAGGAACCAACCGTAACCTGCTAAGTGCAAGTATCTATTACGGCTCTGATCATATTCTGCGTGGAATTGCTGAAAACAATGCCACGCAGTTTTTTGGCGTGGCGCTTTCCGATCAGTTCCTGCTTCTCCCCGAGCACCTGACCTATTTCAGAATTTCACATCAGGAAAGTAAACATAAGGCAGATGATCCGATCTTTGTTGTTAAACGTGATAATACCTTAACTTCACTGACTTTCGGCTGGATCTGGCAGCCGATCAGTATGGTTTCAGTGACGGCCGATGTCACCATTACCGATAACGACAGCAATATCGATCTTTACACTTACGATCGTAAACGCTTTCAGGCTGGCGTCAGGCTGCAATTTTAATCCTCTTCCCTGTCCTGCCTGTTCTGATCCTGAAAATCCAGCGACGCTGAATTAATACAGTAACGCAGCCCTTCCGGTCCAGGTCCATCGGGAAACACATGCCCCAAATGAGCATCACAGCGTGCACACAGGACTTCAGTGCGCCGCATGCCCAGGCTGGAGTCGTCTTCTTCAGCGACGTGACTGTTATCCACCGGGCTGGTAAAACTCGGCCAGCCACTCCCGGAGTCATACTTGGTGTCGGCATCAAATAAAGGCAGACCACAGCATTTGCACAGATACTCACCGGCGTCATGTTTGTCCCAGTAGGCTCCGCTGAACGCTGCTTCCGTTCCTTTCTCACGGGTAATTCGATATTCGTCAGCATCAAGTTCCTGCTGCCATTGTTCTTTCGTTTTGCTGATCTTTTCCATACTCTTTCCTCTTATGCCCGGCTGAGCGATAAATGGTAGTGGTTCATTTTGAAACTCAAAGGCAATTATGTTCGGGGCTAAAGCCCCGAACATAATTGCCAAATGAACCATTACCCGATAAATGCAGTTCTGGTTATCAATCGGGCAATTCTGTACAATTCTCTGCCTTTTTCTTCCTTAATTATAGCGCCAGATAAGGCCTGGCGATAACATGCGGTAAGCTTATGAACACAATCAAGCAGTCAGACAAACTCCAACATGTCTGTTATGAAATCAGGGGACCTGCCCTGAAGGCTGCCAGGCACCTTGAAGAAGAAGGCCACAAGATTACCAAACTCAATATTGGCAATCCCGGGGCCTTTGATTTCGACGCACCTGATGAAATATTACAGGACGTGATTCATAACCTAAGTGAGGCCGAGCCCTACTCTGATTCCAAGGGCCTGTTTTCTGCCCGCAAAGCGGTCATGCATGAAACCCAGCGCCTGGGAATCAAAGGCGTTGAAATTGACGACATCTATCTTGGCAATGGCGTCAGTGAGCTGATTGTCATGGCCATGCAGGCCTTACTGAATAATGGAGATGAAGTGCTGATTCCGGCTCCGGATTATCCTCTGTGGACTGCTGCAGTCAGTCTGAGTGGCGGCCGTCCGGTACATTATCGCTGTGATGAAGAAGCTGACTGGTTTCCTGATATCAACGATATAAAAAACAAAATCAGTGATCGCACCCGTGCCCTGGTATTGATCAATCCCAATAACCCAACCGGTGCGGTTTACAGCAAAGAGCTACTTGAGGAAATCATCAAGCTCGCCCGTGAGCATGAACTGATTCTTTACGCTGACGAAATCTATGACAAGATTCTTTACGATGATGCCAAACATGTTCCGCTGGCATCCTTGTGTGATGATCTGCTGATTCTGACTTTTAACGGCTTGTCCAAGACCTATCGACTGGCCGGTTTTCGTTCCGGCTGGATGTATATCAGTGGAGACAAGAGTCAGGCCCGCGATTATATTGAAGGACTTGAGGTGCTCACCAATATGCGCCTGTGTTCCAACGTTCCGGCACAACTGGCCATTCAGACAGCTCTGGGTGGATACCAGAGTATCAATGAGCTGATCATTCCGGGCGGACGTCTGCGGGACCAGCGCGATCTGGCTCACAGGATGCTCAATGATATTCCCGGGGTCAGTTGCACTTTACCAAAAGGCGCCATTTATCTTTTCCCGAAACTTGATCCGAAAAAGTTCAAGATTAGTAATGACGAAAAACTGATTCTCGAGCTTCTTTTACAGGAAAAAGTATTGATGGTTCAGGGCAGCGGATTCAATATTCCTGACCAGCAACATTTCCGTATTGTATTTTTGCCACGTGAAGATGTGTTAGAGGATGCGCTGGAAAAACTGGCCCGGTTTCTCGACAAGTATTCGCAAAGCTAAAAGCACGAAAACTCAGGCAAAGCCCAGCTTTTTCAGGATGCTGTATGCTTCATTGCTCAGGCCTGGTATCAGCTTGAAGTGCGAGAACTCACGTCGTAAGGCATAGTTTTTACGTAAACCATCAAAGTTCACGGCTAATTGACTATTATCCTTTGTGGCCTGTCTGAGCAGGTCATCATCTCCGTTTATATTATAGGAACTCAGTATGCAGCGGTTTACCGCATGCATTACGCCATCAACAAGAGGAATTTCCAGTTTACTTTGCTTGTGATTGACAGGGAATGCAGGTGCATCATCAATCGCAAAACAATCCAGCATAGCCTGGTAGATCTGCGCGCTTCCCTGCTCCTTGCCTTCAAGTGAATAGCCGGCGATATGACTGGTCCCCAGTCTGACCTCTTGCAGCAAGCTGGCATCAATCGCCGGTTCGTTTTCCCAGACATCAAGCACACAGGAAACATCCTGCCTTTCCGTCAGAAAATCTTTCAGAGCCTGATTATCAATAACTGAACCACGGGAAGCATTGATCAGAATGCTGCCTTCGCTGAGCTGATTCAACACATTGGCATCAAGCAAATGAAAACTGGAGTGCGGATCATTCTTTCGTAATGAACAATGCAGACTGATTACATCCTGATTCAAACTTACGTCCAGTGAAACCAGCTTGTCGGCGAACTCATATGATTCATCCAGAAAAGGATCATAAATAACAAATCCCATGCCCAGTGACTGTAGGTAAGTGGCGAGCAGAGTGCCGATTTTTCCGCCGCCTATAATGCCAACGGTTTTGTTTTGCCAGTCAAAATCATCATGCTCGGAAAGCCAGGCCAGTACAGCAAAAACATACTGCACAACAGCCTGGGCATTACAGCCCGGTGCGTAGGCAAAATGAATCCTGTTCTGTCTCAGGTAATCGAGATCGACATGATCAATGCCACTGGTTGCGGTCCCCACAAAACTGATACTGCTGTCTTTCAGTAGTTCTGAATTTACGGTTGTTACCGATCGGACTAACAGAGCATCAGCATCACGGATTGTTTCTGCATTAATTTCCCTGCCAGGCAGGCTGACAAGATTCCCCAGCAACTTGAATGCAGACAGGCCGCTGAGGTTTTCATCGGCTATTATTCGTAAGTTTTTTTTCGCTCTGGCAGTCAGGCTTCACTCTCCTGTCCGCTACCTGCTTTTCGAATCAGGTAGAAAAACTCTTTACTTGTTTTATCGTTTTCATTTTTCCTGTTGTCACCTTCACTACTCTCAAGCAGTTCATGGCCCAGAAAATGACAGAATTTGGGGATGTCACGTGTGGTCGAAGGGTCAGTCGCAACAACTGATAGCGTTTCGCCGACAGCAATCTCACGAATTTTTTTATGTAAAAGCATGACCGGTTCCGGACAGAACAGGCCACGGGCATCGAGAGAATAATCACTGTTTTTGTTTTTATCATCCATGCCAAAGTAAATTACTGCTTGAGAACAATGTTGCAGCTGGTGCTGTCAGCATCATAGTTAATATAAGCCTGTTTGTTTTCCAACTGGCGCATTACATGGCGCACCTTGTCATCAATTGTATAGGCGCTCTGGCCGTAATCAGTCCCTTCCCGGCTGACAAACTCTTCTATCAGGCTTCTAAGGGTATCAGAACTCAGCTCAGTGTAAGGAATTTCCATCTTGCTCAGGATAGATTGACCGCTTTGATCTGCCTGGCCTGAATCTCCTCTGTTTCTGCATGCGCATTCCTGCGTGCTTCGTCGAGTCCGGCGAAATCGTACAGTGAAGTGTCGGCAAGGTGCGATGGGGCAACATTGCCAATACTGCGAAACAGGACGTCAAGTCTTCCAGGGTAACGCCTGCCCCACTCGTTAAGCATGGCCTTGATTTCCTGTCGTTGCATGTTTTCCTGGTTGCCGCACAGGGTACAGGGGATAATCGGAAATTGTCTGAGTCCGGCGAATTCAGCGATTTCCTCTTCCCGGCAATAAGCCAGCGGTCGGATAACGATATGCTTTTTATCATCGCTGAGCAGTTTCGGCGGCATGGCTTTTAATTTGCCGCCGAAAAACATATTCAGAAACAGGGTCTCCATAATGTCATTACGGTGATGACCCAGGGCAATTTTTGTGGCGCCTATTTCCTCTGCATAACTGTACAGGTTGCCACGTCGAAGTCTTGAACACAGTCCGCAATAACTTTTCCCTTCAGCGGTTTTTTCAACCACAACAGAATAGGTGTCCTGCTCCAGAATATGATAATCGACACCAATGGACTGCAGGTATTCCGGCAGAACATGTTCCGGGAAACCAGGCTGCTTCTGATCCAGGTTAACGGCTTTGAGGGAGAAATTAATCGGTGCATGCTTTTGCAGGTTCAGCAGAATATCCAACATGACATAGGAATCCTTGCCTCCCGACAGGCAAACCATAACCAGGTCACCTTCTTCAATCATCCTGAAATCAGCGATGGCCCGGCCGCAGTCGCGACGCAAATTCTTCTGCAGACGATTAAATCGCAGATGCTGTTTTCTCTGCATTGTGCTTATACCTGTTATATGTTTTGCTTGAAAGATGTCATGAATTCCTGCCCGTCTGGCTTGATGCCTTCTATCTCCTGGAGCAGAAAGCAAACTATAATCAGCCGGAGGGGGCCTAGTATAATTCCAGACATCACTATTTAACAGGTATCAGGAATGATCAGAATGCAAACCAGAACACTATCCGCTTTTATATTGGCTGCCAGCCTCCTGCTCGCCAGCATGCTGTTTACTTCTTCTCCATTACAGGCCCAGCATGCTGATCAGGCGGTGATTCTGCAATACCATTTTATTTCCACCTCCACCCCACCGGTAACCAGCACCAGTCCGGAAGACTTCCGTCGTCATATGGATTATCTGCAGGACAATAATTTTGCCATCCTGCCGCTGGAAGAAATCATCAGCAAACTGCGCAATGGTGAAAGCCTGCCGGACTACGCCGCCGCCATCACCTTTGATGATGGCTATCTTTCGGTTTATACCGAAGCATATCCCCTGCTTCAGGAACGTGACTGGCCTTTTACCATTTTTGTCACCACCGGCTTGCTGGAAAGCAACGCCAACCTTTATGCCAACTGGGACCAGATAAGGGAAATGGCTGCCGCAGGAGCGACGATAGCCAATCATACGGTCACCCACCCCTATTTCCTGGACCGCCTGAACGGTGAATCAGAAGCTGCCTGGCTGCAACGTATCCGTGGAGAAATCCAGCAGGCAGAAGACAGTATTGTGGCTGAAACCGGGCAGAACCATCGCTTGCTGGCTTATCCCTACGGAGAGTTTAATCCACAGATCCAGGAGTTGGTCACTGACATGGGCTTTGTCGGTATCGCCCAGCATTCCGGCCCGATAAATGGCTCATCAGATTACACTGCCCTGCCACGCTTTCCCTTTTCCGGCATTTACGTGTCGATGAATACCTTTCCCAATAAAGTCAAAAGCCTGGCATTTACCCTGGATGGCGTCAGCCCGCAAACGCCGGTAACCAGCGATAACAGCCCGGATGCTGAACTGGATTTTGCCGAAGGCACTCCTGGCCTTTCACAACTGGCCTGCTATCACAATAACCAGAACATGCAGGTGGAAGCCCTGGATGCAGATGAAATGATCTACCGGGTTAGCAGCAGCACAGAGAGTAACGGAAGACGCTTTCGCTATAACTGTACAGCTCCGGGGCGGGATGGCAGGTATTACTGGTATTCGATTCCATGGGTTAACCCGGCAATTGCTGAATAGGCAACAGGCGATCAGCCTTCACGGTTGATCGTGTCTAACTCCAACAGGTTATTGGAATGAATCATGGACTGCAGCTCTTCGATGTATTCGTCGCCACGCTGGGAATAACTGTCCAGTCCTTCAGACAGCGTAATGCCATCAATCGGCTGCCCTTCCTCGCGTAACTCCAGGCGGATATCGCGCAAATGCTGATAACTTGGAAAGGTGTTCAGGTTCATGATGTAGGATTCAACTGAATCCAGCACCGAGTCAAAACTGCGGACTTCGTAACTGGCGCCGGAAGGACGCTGGTTTGGAATAATGCCGCAGCCCTGGGAATAGCACCACTGGCCAAAAAAGTTTTTGCCCTGGGTTGCAAAGCGCGAAGTGCCCCAGGCGGACTCGTTGGCAGCCTGCGCCAGCGCCAGGGAACTGGGGATGATATCGGCGCGTTTTAACAGACGGTTAATCAGGTTGCGGGTATTCAGGCGCTCTTCTTCCAGTTCGTAATCCACGCGCAACTCAGATAAAAAAGCCATTTCATTGCGATTTAGGGTAACTCCCTGCTGGGTCTTGTTGCGCAGGTTAAGTAGCTGTTGTCGCTGACTCATGATGCGCTGGTTGACCGCATCGACATAAGGCTGAAGATAAGAGAAAAAGGTATCTTTCTTTTCCTGCACATCCAGCATGGATGCAAAGTCAGGAATATTGCTTTCAATGATTTCCGGTTCAATAAAACCACCCAGGATAAATTCTTCACTGACAGGTTCAGCCTCCCGGCGAAACAGCAGGGCCAGGATAAACATGATTAAAAGAAGGGTCAGGTAAGTGATATAGGGGCGGTAAACTGCGGCATTTTTTGCCATGTGTTAGAGCCTCAATGTCCCCGTTCGGGAAGAGTAAGTTCGCCCATAATCGTACCATATTGCCCGGCTAACTCAAATATATTTAGTCTTACAATTTACATTATAAATATAATATATCTATTTGATTTATAATGTTTTATTTATTTGAGCATTCCGGGGAAGCCGGGATATTGCCGCTCTGTTTCTGCCACTCTTGCGGGCTGTGTAAATGCAGCGCCAGCGCGTGGATCGGACCGGCCATTTCGTCGGCCAGTACCCGGTAAATCGCCTGATGACGCTTGACCCGGGAAAGCCCGCTAAAGGAATCACTGACCAGGATCAGATTGAAGTGTGAGTCTGTCGCCGGGCCGGCATGCATATGACTTTCATTGAGCAGCTCAAGATGTTCCGGCTGGAAGTGCTGCCTGAGTTTATCGGTAATCTGTTGTTCCAGTGTCATGGTTCTATTTTCAGTGATCCGCTAGTGTAAGTGAAACTCGTTTCAAAGCCGACATAGGGCTACAATACGCCGATTTTGCCCCAATTCTGGAGATGCTCATGACAATCGGCTGGTATCCGGGCCATATGAACAAGGCTCGCAAGGATATCATGAATGGCCTGAAACGCGTCGATATCGTCATTGAAATTGTCGATGCCAGACTGCCACAGGCCAGTGAGAATCCACTTCTGAATGCTTTGATCGGGACTATCCCGCGGCTGAAAATTCTTAACAAGGCAGACCTCGCCGACCCCATGTTGACACAAGGCTGGCTGGACTATTACCGCAGCCAAAACATTCCCGCTCTGGCACTGGACAAGACAGCAGAACCGGACATGCGCGAACTTCTCCGGCAACTGCCTTCTTTTGTGCAAAAGGCAGAGGACAAAATTACCCGGGTCATGATCGTCGGGATTCCCAATGTCGGCAAATCCACCCTGATGAACAAACTGCTGGGACGTAAAATTGCCAGGGTCGGTGATGAACCGGCAGTAACCAAGGCCGCCCAGGAGATCTCGGTGGCGGAGAATATCAAACTGATTGATACCCCGGGCGTGCTGTGGCCAAAGCTGGAAGATCAGCAGGCAGCTTACCGGCTGGCTGCCAGTGGCGCGATCCGCAATACGGCCATCGAGTTCGAGGACATTGCCCTGTTTGTCATCGACTTTCTCAGTGCTGAATACCCGCAGATACTCAAATCCCGTTACGAACTTGCCGAACTGGCCGACGGCAGCAATCAGATACTGGAACAGATAGCCGAAAGACGTGGTTGCCTGCGTAAAGGCGGCGTGGATTACCACAAAGCCAGTGAAATTATTCTAAATGACCTGCGCAGTGGTGCCTACGGCCGACTCAGTCTGGAAAATCCCCCTGATTTTTAAAAGGGGGACAGTCCCCGGAAAAGAGCCTGATTTTTAAGCTACAAATACGCTAGAATGCGGGCTTTGTTTCAATCAGGAATAGTAATACATGCCTCTGGCAAACACACAGCTCGCCGACAGCTCCTTCCAACTGCTTCGCAGTCACTTTCTTGAGACCCTGCAGATTCAAATTGAAGAATATGAACACCGGGTAACCGGTGCCAGACATTACCATCTGGCCTGTGACAACCCGGAAAATGTATTTACCGTGGCGTTTCGTACCGTGCCCATGGATTCCACCGGCGTGGCTCATATTCTTGAGCACACTGCCCTGTGCGGCAGTAAAAAATATCCGCTGCGTGATCCCTTCTTCATGATGATCCGGCGCTCCATGAATACCTTCATGAACGCCATGACCAGCAGTGACTGGACTGCCTACCCTTTTGCCAGCCAGAGTCCAAAGGACTTTAACAACCTGCTTGAAGTCTACCTTGATGCGGTTTTTTTCTCGCGCCTGGATCCGCTGGACTTCGCGCAGGAAGGTCATCGTCTCGAATTCGCCGAAGCACAGAACCCTGAATCACCACTGGAGTACAAGGGGGTTGTCTATAATGAAATGAAAGGCGCCATGAGCTCCACAAACAGCCTGATCTGGCAGCAGCTCTGCAAGCACCTGTTTCCCAGCACCACCTATCACTACAACAGCGGCGGTGAACCCAGTGATATTCCTGACCTTAGTTACGATGCCCTGCTTAATTTTTACAAGACCCATTACCATCCCAGCAATGCAATCTTCATGACTTTCGGCAATATCCCGGCAGCCGAACACCAGGAAAAATTTGAACAACTGGCACTGGAACAGTTCGACAAACTGGATATTAATATCTCAGTCGGTGATGAGCAGCGTTATACCGAACCGCAACGGGTCACAGAATACTACCCGCTGGATGAAGAGAATCTGGAGAACAAAAGCCATGTGGTAATGGCCTGGTTGCTGGGCAAAAACACCAGCCTGGAAGAGCTCTATAAAGCCCAGTTACTGACCAGTGTATTGCTCGACAACAGTGCTTCGCCTTTAATGCAGGTGCTGGAAACCACCAAACTTGGCAGCAACCCATCCCCACTCTGTGGACTGGAAGATTCGCACCGCGAAATGAGCCTGATGTGCGGTCTTGAAGGCTGCCGGCAAAGTGACAGTGAGGCGATTGAAAAACTGATTCTCGAAACGCTACAGGATATTGCTGATCAGGGCATTGATCAGAGCAAGGTGGAAGCCGCCTTGCATTCACTGGAAATCAATCAGCGCGAAATTACCGGCGACAGCTATCCCTACGGCCTGCAACTGATTCTGTCTGCCCTGTCCATGGCGACCCATCGTGGTGATCCGATTGAATTGCTGGATATTGATCCGGTGCTGAAAAAGCTCAAACAGGATATCCAGGACCCTGACTATATTCCCCAACTGATACGCGAATACCTGCTGGACAATCCACACCGGATTACCCTGACAGCAGTGCCGGACAGCAGTCTGGCAGCAAAAAACTCGCAGGCAGAAAAAGACAAACTGGCACAGATCAAAGCCGGCTTGAGTGGTGCTGAAAAGCAGAAAATTATGCAGCAGGCAGCCGCACTGGAAGCACGACAGCAGCAGATTGACGACATGTCCATTCTGCCAAAAGTTGAACTCAGTGACGTGCCGGCTGAAATCAACTGGCCACAGGCCAAACGCTCCGAAGTTAATGGCTATCCTCTGGCTTACTATGCCCAGGGCACCAACGGCCTGAGTTATCAGGATATCATCATCAAACTGCCGGCGCTGGCGCCGGAACTGCATGCCTACCTGCCCTATTTCAGCAGCTGTTTACCGGAGCTGGGACTGGGCGACAGATCCTATCTGGAAATCCAGTCCCTGCAGGCAGCAATCAGTGGTGGCCTGAGTGCGCAAATCAGTATGCGCAGCCAGATAAACAATGAACAAGCCCAGCAGGCCTATATGATCCTGTCCAGCAAGGCACTGTATGCCAATCAGGCTCAACTGGGCCAGTTACTGCGTGATAGCCTGTATCAGCCCCGCTTTGACGAACTTGATCGCCTGCAGGAATTAATTCGCCAGTTCGCCAGTCACAAGGAACAGAGTGTCACCAGTAATGGTCATGTGCTGGCAATGGGCATTGCTTCCAGCAAGATGAGTCCGATCGCAGCATTGAATTACCACAATGCCGGGCTTAGCGGCATCAAGCGCCTGAAGCAGATGGTTGAGGATTTCAAAGCCCCGGAACATATCAAAGCCTTTGCGGACAAGCTTCAGGCCTTGCATGATTCCATATTGCAGGGCGAAAAAAGCCACCTGTGTGTGGCTGAGGCCAGCGAAGAGGCCGGATTGAAAAATATTCTTCAGCAGCTCTGGCCTGCCGAGCAGATAAGCGCAACACAGGCTTTTACACTCGAACCGGTACGTGAAACAGTCCGTCAGGCCTGGTTGTGTAACAGCCAGGTCAACTTCTGTGCCCTGGCCTATCCTACCGTGCCGTCCGGACATGCCGATGCACCAGCCTTGACCGTGCTGGGAGGCTTCCTGCGTAATGGCTTCCTGCACAGTGCAATTCGGGAAAAAGGCGGAGCTTACGGGGCCGGTGCCAGTCAGGATTCCGGTTCTGCCAGTTTCCGTTTCTTTTCCTACCGTGATCCGCGTCTCGAAGAAACCCTCAATGATTTCGATCGGGCTCTGGACTGGTTACAGCAGGATAGCCATGAGTATTCCCAGCTCGAAGAAGCGATTCTCGGCGTTATTTCCAGTCTGGATCGCCCTGCGTCACCGGCAGGAACCGCCAAACAGGCCTATTACAATGAACTCTTCGGGCGTGACCGTGAGTATCGCGCGCGTTTCCGGCAAGAGGTTCTGGAAGTCGATATCCCCGCCCTGCAGCGAGTGGCCGAGAGCTATTTCAGGCCGGAACAGCGCAGCATCGGGATAATCAGCCACAGCGGCGAGATCGAGACCCTGGAAAAACTGGAAATAGATAAAGAAAAGCTTTAATTATCAATATTATAAAGCATATAGATAAGCTTATTATTGATCACGCCTGGCCTTGATCATCTCATAGGCAGTCTTGATATCCTGGGCTTTCTGGTTGGCAATATCCATCATCTCCTGCGGTAGTCCCTTGGATACCAGTTTATCCGGGTGATGCTGATTCATCTGTCGGCGGTAGGCTTTTTTCACCTCCTGGTCACTGGCAGAGCTGCTGATGCCGAGCAGTTTATAGGCATCACTTAAACTCATGCCACGGCTGTCGACGGCACTGCCCTGTCCTCCTCGCCCCTGTTGCTGATGATAATGCCGCTGCGCCTCAACACTGCGTAATATCTGGCGAAACAGGAATTTGTTAAAGCCCAGTGACTGGGCTGTATCCCAAAGCAGCTTTTCTTCAGCCTGGTGCAGGCTGCCATCGGCATAGGCTGTCATGATGAGGATTTCCAGAAACATCTGGATCAGGTTACGGCGCCGCTGACATTCACGCCGGAACTGGCTGAGAATATCCGCAACCGGAATCTCCTGCTTTTTGCCCTGCTCAAACAGCCGGATGGCCACTTTTTTCTGCTGTGTATCCAGTCGCATCTGCCTCATAACTTGCTCTGCAGCCTGGATTTCATCACTGGTCACACGCCCGTCAGCCTTGGCGATATGCCCCATCATGTAAAAAGTAGCGGTAAAAAAGGCAGACTGGATTTTCTCGACATCCGGGCCCTGCATGCCATCCAGGTCAATTCGCTTCATGCCCCGGTCAAAATTATGCCCCAGGGCCGCACCCAGTGCCGCGCCCAGCGGACCACCCAGCATAAAGCCGAAGGTGCCGCCGATGACTTTACCCCACCAGCTCAGAAGAAGATCCTTATAAACCAGGGACGGCTTAGCTCACGCTCACAACCCTGATACTGGTTCTGATAAAGATTGGCCGTGCTTTGTACATTGCGCGCAACATCCAGCAGCCAGCCTTTATTGCGGTAGGTTCCCCTGGCCCAACCGCCATTGCCTTCATGGTAGGCCAGATAGAGATTGTAGGCGTCATTACGCGATATCCGGTTGGTGCGCACCGAATTGTTGGTATACCAGCCGACGAAATCCACCGCATCGCCGAAGCTTGAGCGGCGCGCTCCCCAGTTCGGCGCATTGGCCTTGTATTCGTCCCAGGTGGTATCGAGTACCTGGGCATAACCAAAGGCCGATGAGGGCCTGAACCAGGGAATAAAACCCAACAAACGGGTACGCTCCGGACGGGCACGACCGTAAAAGGATGATTCCTGCTCGATAATGGCCATGCTGACATAGACCGGCGTGCCCCAGCGATCTTCAGCACGCGTGGCAGCGTTATACCAGCTGCGCCGGTCCTCAAACATACTGCATATATTCGCCGTATTGTCCGGTGGCGCGGTGGCGCAGGCACTCAGGAATAACAATGTAATGCTGGCAACTATCAGTCGCATTGTTCTGAACCTCAGTATAGATTGCTGTTTTACAGGGTTTCCAGCCTATACTTTACACTGTTATGCCGTGTTGTTTAAGCACTGACACAAAATTGCCTTCATTGATCACTTTTATGCCCAATTGTTCCGCCTTGGCCAGTTTGCTGCCGGCGCCGGGTCCGGCGACTACGCAGGAAGTAAGGGCAGACACGCTGCCGGCGACTTTGGCGCCCAGCATTTGTAAATGCTGTTTGGCTTCATCCCGGGTCATGCGTTCCAGTGTCCCGGTCAGCACAAAGGTCTGCCCGGCCAGTGGCCGCTCAGAAGCATCTGCAATCTTGATTTCCTGGGGGCTGACCCCGGCATCCAGCAATGACTGGATCACTTTACTGTTATGGTTTTCGGCAAAGAAAGCGACAATGTGCTGTGCCATGATCTCGCCGATATCCGGTACTTCAATCAGGGCCTGCATATCAGCCTGCATGACTTTCTCCAGTGAACCAAAATGGGTCGCCAGGGCCAGCGCCGTGGCCTCCCCGACTTCACGTATCCCCAGCGCATAAATAAAACGCGGCAGGGAGATGTCCTTGCTCTGCTCAATTGCCTCCAGCAGATTGGTGGCCGATTTTTCTGCCATCCGCTCCAGCCCGACAAGCTGCTCCAGCTCCAGTTTATAGATGTCGGACACATGATCCACCAGCTGTGCTTCGACCAGCTGCTCAATCAGTTTGGTCCCCAGTCCGTCAATATCCATGGCAGCCCGTGAGGCAAAATGAATCAGGCTTTGCGTGCGTTGTGCTCGGCAATAGAGGCCGCCGCTGCAGCGGATCAGCACCTCGCCTTCGATATGTTCGATATCGGAATGACAGATTGGACACTTGTCCGGCACAATGATGTGCTGCACATTATCCGGGCGCTGGTCTTTAATAACCTTGACGACTTTGGGGATCACATCCCCGGCCCGGCGAATAATCACGCGGTCGCCAATCTGGATACCAAGGCGTTTGATTTCGTCCATATTATGCAGTGTGGCATTACTGACAGTGACACCGCCGACAAAAACCGGCTCCAGCCTGGCAACCGGGGTAATGGTGCCGGTTCGCCCCACCTGAAACTCCACATCATTGAGTGTCGTTGCCACTTCCTCGGCCGGAAACTTATAGGCAATGGCCCAGCGTGGTGTGCGGGCGTTCATGCCCAGTTCATCCTGCAATTTGAAGTCATTGACCTTGAGCACCACGCCGTCAATTTCATAATCCAGCTCGGGACGCTGCAGGAGGATTTTTTCACAATAGGCATAGCAGGCCTTTGCACCGATCGCTGTCTCACGAATTGGATTGACCGGCAGGCCCCACTGCTCCAGCTGTGCAAATACCCTGTCCAGTTTACCCGGCAGCCCCTTGCTGATTTCTCCAAGGCTATAGCAGTACATGGTCAGAGGCCGTTTGGCGGTGATGCGGGAATCCAGTTGCCGCAGGGTGCCGGCAGCGGCATTACGTGGATTAACGAAGGTGCGCTCCTGCCTGTCTTCAGCTTTCTGGTTCATGCGGGCAAAACCCGAACGGCTCATGAATATTTCGCCACGGACTTCCAGCACTTCAGGGTAATCCTTGCCGCTTAACTGAATCGGGATATCCGGAATCGTTTTGACATTGTGAGTAATATCTTCACCGGTGCTGCCATCACCCCGGGTTGCCGCCTGCACCAGTAGTCCTTTTTCATAACGCAGGCTGACCGCTACCCCGTCAATTTTTGGTTCGCAGCTGAATTCAATTTTTTGTTCTGGATTATCCAGGCGTTTTAACAGCCGGGTTTCAAACTTGTCGATGCTATCACTGTCAAAAGCCTTTTCCAGCGAAAGCATCGGAATGCTGTGTTTGACTTCCTTAAAGCCGGAAAGCGGTTCTGAGCCAACACGCTGGCTGGGGGAATCAGGGGTGACAAGTTCAGGATGCTGCTTCTCGATTTCCAGCAGGCGGTCAAACAGGCGATCAAATTCCTGGTCCGGAATTTCCGGGTCATCGAGTTGATGATATAGGCGGTTATGATGATTGATCTGCTTGCGCAAAGATTCAAGTTCAGACTTCAGGGTCGCGCTTGCCTGGCTCATGGTCTCAGGGGCTCTTATTTTTTCGATAGCTGGGCCAGCTCAAAATCCTGGATACGCTGACGGCAATGTTCAATCGTCTGGCGGGTAATGACGCTGCGATGTTCGTCTTTCAACTCGCCATGCAGGGTCTCCCTGATATGATTGGCCGCCTTCAGCATCTGCTCGAAACATTTCATGTTGCCAAGACTGTTGGGCAATTGCAGAAAAAAACTGACCCCCGGCGTGGTGAACTCGTCCATCTGGGAAATATCAAAGGTGCCGGGCTTCACCATATTGGCCATGCTGAACATGATCGGACTGTTGCCGTCACCATCGGCATGTTTGTGGAAAATGCTCATTTTGCCCAGCTGCATGCCCTGCTGCAGAATGATGGGCAATAGATCCTTGCCGGAGAAATACTCATCCTTTCTTGCCATCACATTAATGACAATGACTTCTTCCGGTTCGACAGCCTGGGCATCTTCTTCGTCTTCCTGGAAATAATCCTCCGGAGTGTCAGAAAATAATTCAGTCTGCACGACAGCGGAATCTTTTTCTTTTCCTTTATTTTTTTCCGCTCCCGCTTCGGCTTTGCCGGATTTAAAGAAACGGGATTTTTTTGCTTTTTTGTCCTGCTTTTTCAGTTCACGCAAATGCGCAGGACGATCTTCAAGATCTTCGGCAGATAATGGTTCCATCTCTCCCATGCTGGGCTCAATCCGCCCCTGCCTGTTCTGCCTGGGTTTTTCAGTCGCCATGTCACGATGATTGACGCGCACCCGTGAAACTATTTCATCATTGCTGATGTCATCATCGTCATATGCCTCGTCGGCATATTCATCTGTTGATACATGAGTTACTGGTTCAGGCTCATAGTCTGAAGAGTCAGCATATTGCGGCTCATCATCACTTTCAGCACTGTCATAGCCTGCAATATTTTCATCATCATCTGCATAAGAGTTGTCGACAGTACTGTCAGTTTCAAAGCTTTCGTCTGCTTCTTCAATTGTTTCATCGGCATATGCATTTACACTCGCATCATTATGATGCCGCGCTTTTACTTCCGGTTCATTTTTACTTTCCGTGCCGGCGATATCGATCGCATCCATCAGGACCGGAACATTATCTTTATCGTTGATATATTCCCTGGCTTGTTCAGTATTTTCCTGCTCATCGTAATAATCATCATCGTAGTCTTCGTCATCATCTGACTCAGCATCTGCATAAGCTCCAAGCGGTTTGCCGTGACGATCGAGCACTCGCGCTCCGCCATTGGGCAGTTCAGCTCGTTCCAGGGGATCATCTTCGAAGGAATCAGCCGGTGGAATATTCTTGTCCAGCTTCATGCGAATGGAGTTTTTGTGTTTGCGGCGATAGCCATCGGCGAGAATGATGACGATGCCGACAATGACGATAATAATCAGCCAGTCTCTCATACCCATGAGCCGGCTCCGATTCGATGCGTTTGGCAGTTATTATTATTCATAAAGCTGCCATAGTCTGACATAAGACCGGACATACTTAAACTCCCCGTCCTGCCTACATTGCCGCCATTTCCGCGGCTTCATCAATGTCCACGGATACCAGTCGTGAAACACCCGGTTCCTGCATGGTAACCCCCATCAATTGACTGGCTGATTCCATGGTCAGGCGGTTATGGGTAATGAAGATAAACTGGATCATGCTGGACATCTCTTTCACCAGATTGGCATAGCGGCCAATGTTGGCATCATCCAGCGGCGCATCGACCTCATCGAGCATACAAAAAGGCGAAGGATTCAGATGAAAAATCGAAAACACCAGGGCAATCGCGGTCATGGCTTTTTCACCACCGGACAGCAGGTGGATGGTACTGTTCCGTTTACCCGGCGGACGCGCCATGATAGCCACCCCGGTATCCAGTAAATCCTCCCCGGTCATGTCCAGGTAGGCATGGCCGCCGCCAAAGACTTTGGGGAACAGGTCCTGTAGACCGCTGTTGATCTTGTCGAAGGTTTCCTTGAAGCGGGTACGGGTTTCCCGGTCAATCTTGCGAATGGCATTCTGCAGTGTGGTCAGGGCCTTTTCCAGATCTTCATTCTGCTTGTCCAGGTAAATTTTGCGCTCGGATTGTGAGGTGTATTCATCGATTGCGGCCAGGTTAATGGCGCCAAGTCGCTGAATGCGGTTATTGAGTTTTTCCAGTTCCTCTTCACAGGTCTGGGCATTCAGGTCTTCAGGCAAAGCGGCCAGCACATCTTCCAGATTATAGGAGGCCTGGGCGATTTCCTGGGAAAGACTTTCGCGTTTGACACTGGCGCCTTCGATGCTCAGGCGCTTGGCGGACAACTCATCCTTGATGCCCTGGGTATTCTGCTGCGCTTCATTACGGCGTTTTTCCAGTTCGCGTAGGCCATGCTCCACTTCATCCAGTTTCGCCTTGGCGCTGTGCATTTCATTTTCGATACTGGCGCGGGAGGACAGCTTTTCTTCCAGCTCTTTTTTCAGCTCGGGCACCGGGTCATCACTTTGCTTGAGGTTGCTTTCCAGCTGCTGCTGACGCGACTGGTAGGATTCCACCTGGGAAGTGATTCGTTCCAGCGCCGTTTTCAGTGATTTCAACTGGGTTAGCTGGGTCTGGTGCTGCAGGTTCAGTTCATGGGACTTATCCCGGGCTTCTCGGGCCCGCTGCCGGGCAGTTTCCAGGTTGCTGCGTACTTCTTCGCGCTGCTGCAGAAGTTCTTCACGTTTATCCGTATCATGCGCCATGCGGTCCAGGGCTTCCTGCAGGCTTCCGCGGGAAGCGGCAATATTTTCCTGCTCCTGCTCTACCTGCTGGGCCAGTTCATTGATCTCACGGGACATGCGTTCCCGGCGTTCATTGACCTGCTCAACCTTGACTCTGGCAGCCGAGCGTTCGGCATTCAGGTTGGCGGCCTGTTTATTTAATTCGGCCAGTTTGTCGAGAAAAGCCTCTTTCTCATTTTCGGCCTTCGACAATTGTTCCTGTAACTGGTTGGAGCGGCTCACTTCCTGTGCGATTGTGTTTTCCAGTTCGGCAATGCTTGAATTCAGTGATTCGAGTTCTTCCTTGCGTTTCAGTACTCCGGCCTCTTCATCAAATCCGCGGGCAATGCGTAACCATGAGGAGCCCAGCCAGACACCTTCAGGGGTGACAATGGATTCATGAGCCTGGAGTTTATTGCGCAGGGACAGGGCCTCCGCCATGGATTCGGCGGTATAGACTCCACTCAGGAGCGCATCAAGATTATTCCGGGAGCTGATTTTGTCCTGCAGCTTTCGATCGGCCAGCGAGGCATTATTGTTGCTCCCCATGCCAGACTGCCCGGTTTCAACAAACTGCAGCAGACCTTCACTGAAATTGTTGAGGATGCTGTCGAGGGATTGCAGGTCATCGACACACACGGCTTGCATATGTTCGCCAAGTACGGTTTCCACCGCCAATTCCCAGCCATTTTCCACGCTCAGGTCATCAACCAGACGTTTATTGCTGCTTAAGTGATTGCTCTCCAGCCATTGCTGGGCCTTTTCCTCGCTGCTCAGCGCCGCCTGTTGCAGGGCATCCAGAGAAGCCTGACGCCCCAGCTGACTCTGCAGTTTACTGCGTTGTTCTGAGAGCCTGTTTTCGGTCGATTTGAGTTCGCTGCGGGTGTCATCAATACTTTGCAGCAAGCCCTTGTTCTGCTGCTGCAGCTGCCCGGCTTCGCCTTCTATAGCTTCTATTTGCTGAGTCAGGTCCTTTATTTCCTGCTCTTCCGCTTCGGTATGCAGGTTTTCCAGTTCGCTTTTCAGGCTGTTGCGGCGCTGGCTGCTGCGCTCGACAATATTTTCCAGATGCTTGATGCGCTGCTGTTCCACTTCTGCCAGTTTGGTGGCCTCGGCGGAATCGGTATTGAAATGATCCCAGTCCTGCTGCCAGGCGTTCATGCCCTGCTCGGCGGTTTCCAGGGTCGCGGTAGCTGACTGTTCGGCTTCCTGCGCTGTCTTGAGCGAAGGCTCAAGCTCGGCAATGGTGCTGGTAAGCCCGACAATCTGCTCACGGTCTTCCTGCATTTCGCGCTCGGCATTGCTCAGGTTGTTACGGATATTGCTCAGCTCTTCGCTCAGTTCAAGCTGACGCTGGCGCTGATGCTCAATGTTCTGCTCTATCTTGCTGATTTCGCTGCCCAAAGAATAATAAGTCGCCTGCACCTTCTGGTAGGCTTCCTGGATATCGGAATTGGCTTCGCGTTGCTGCTCGATTTCAGCTTCAAAGGAACGGGCCGAGGCAATGCTGGCTTCCAGCTTGACCTCCAGTTCACGAATGATCTGCTGGGCCTTGTTCACTTCGGCATCGAAATCCCGCCAGCGGATGGCATTGAGCTGTGCCTTCGTGTCGCGTTCCTGTTGCTTATACTCTTTATAGCGTTCTGCCGCCCTGGCCTGGCGCTGCAGGTGCTGCAACTGACGCTCCAGCTCTTCCCGGATATCGGTCAGGCGTTCCAGGTTCTCGCGGGTGCGCTTGATACGGTTTTCAGTCTCCCGGCGCCGTTCCTTGTATTTGGAGATACCGGCTGCTTCCTCAATGAAAATACGCAGTTCTTCCGGTTTGGACTCGATCAGGCGCGACACCATGCCCTGCTCGATAATCGAGTAGGAGCGTGGCCCCAGTCCGGTGCCCAGAAAGATATCGGTGATATCCCGGCGCCGACACTTCTCACCATTTAATAAATAGGTGGACTGTGCCTCGGTATTGACCACCCGCTTGACTGAAATCTCGTTAAAACTGGCATATTGCCCCTTGATGGTGCGGTCACTGTTGTCAAAGATCAGCTCAACGGAAGCCTGGCCGACCGGTTTACGGGTGCTGGAACCATTGAAGATAACATCTGTCATCTGCTCGCCACGCAGGTTCTTGGCGGAGCTTTCGCCCATCACCCAACGCACGGCATCGATAATATTGGACTTGCCGCAGCCATTGGGGCCAACGACGGCACAGAGATTGCTTGGTAGGTTAACGGTTGTCGGATCGACGAATGATTTGAAACCTGCGAGTTTAATACTTTTTAGTCGCATCGAACCGACTTACTCCAAAGGAAAGTTGAACATCAAACAAGCGTTAAAGTGTAGCGGATATGGCGGGCAAACTCATCAAGAAATTTTCAAGGAAAAGGGGGACAGACCCCGAAATGGGGTCTGTCCCCCTTTTCCTCTGACACCTTTAAGCAAACTTGCAAAAAATATGTACAAACACTGCTTTTTCTACAAATCATGCTGTACAATCGTTAAGCTTGTTTGCTATATTTCGCCGCCAAATTAATGATTTTACAGGTTTTATTGAGGCCGGTTTCAATCCAGTCGAACGAAAACCAGGCCATATAACAAAAAAAGACCGATGTTTCATTTAGCTCACATCAAACAGGGATAGATATGGATATTGTCAGCCTGTTCAGTTCCTTCTGCGTTACCACCGCCTCCCTGTTTGCCCTGAAACCTGTTGCCAACCGCGTCGGTTTGATGGACCACCCCGGCGGCCGCAAGACTCATGCCCACCCCACCCCGCTGATCGGCGGTATCGGCATCTACCTCGGTGTGGTGTTCATCTCCATGTTCAACCCGGTGGTACTGGCTGAATACGGTGATCTGCTGGCCATTTCACTAATCGTGCTGGTCCTCGGTGCCATCGATGACTACAAACACATGCCCGTCAGCTTCCGCATGGGTGGTCAGGCGATTGCAGCCACGCTGATGTATTTCGCTGCCGGCAATCAGCTCACCTCCTTTGGCAACCTGTTTGGCTTTGGGGATATCAATCTCGGAATACTAAGCTTCCCAGTGACAGTTTTTGCCACGGTCGGCGTAATCAACGCGATCAATATGAGTGACGGAATGGACGGACTGTCCGGTGGAATGGTGACTATTGCACTGGCCTTTCTGGGAATAGTCGCCTGGCAATCAGGAAATGAAACCCTGTTGATTTTTATTGCGGTATTACTGAGCGCCCTGCTCGCCTTTCTGGCGCTTAACTTCAGACTGCCATGGAGAAAACCTGCGTTAGTTTATCTGGGCGATTCGGGTAGTACTTTTCTAGGGTTTATACTGGCTTGGTTGCTGATTGAGTCGACCCAGAACGGAACTGGACTTATACCGCCAGTATTTGCTTTGTGGTTTATCGCCATCCCTTTAATGGACACCATGACCTTATTAATTAAGAGACCTCTTCAAGGAAAGTCACCCTTCCATCCCGGCAGAGACCATCTTCATCACAAACTGTTCGATATGGGTTTTTCCAATAGACGAGTCGTTTTAAGCTTATATATCGTGGCAGCTATCATTAGCTTCATTGGTATAGCAGTCTACCAGCAAATGGTTTTAGAGAGTTTTACCTTTTTTATTTTTATAGGACTGTTTATCGTTTATTTGCTGATTGTCAGTTTTATGGATTCTAAATCTAACTCACGATAAAGCCTTTTATTGCCGCCTAGCTGTATTCCCTCTTCTGCCTTTTTTGCTCAATTTATTCCCTTCTAAAAAACAAAAACCCCGAAATATAGAGGTTTCAAAGTAGTTCGTTTCATAAACGCATCTTTAAGCCATTCATCCAAGACCACGGGAGCACAATATCTAGTGTCGGTTTTTTAGTTTTACTCTTAACTATTCGGTTTCAAATATTTGTTTCTCAGAGTTATCTTCCAAAAATTCATAACGTAACGTTCTAGCCAATCCCTCCTCCAAGGAGACAGGCGGAATAAAGTCGGTCGCTGCTACAGAGGTGGAAAATTGAGTAGTTGCTAAAAATTTTTTTACCCTAATTGAGCTTACTGGTAGTTGTTTACGGGTAATAGCTGAAAAGGTATCTGCTAAGTATCCAATGACAAGCCCCAACTTGGCTGGCAAACGTAAACCAACCCCTTTCTTATGAAATATAGTTTCACGTACTTTTATAATAAGCTCATTCATTGTGAAATCTGGTTTGTCGATATAATTATAAATATGCACACCCGGTGCGAAACTTAACGAATATTCGAGAAATGCGGCTACATTCTCAACATACGCCATCGACTTTTTGTTATTGCCTGCGCCAAACATCAAAAAATTTCCTGATGCTATCTGGCGTAACAGATTATAGACGTTACCACGATTACCCTCACCAAAGACAACTGTTGGTCGTACTATTACCAAAGTTCGCTCATCAGGAGATTCTGCTTGCCACTCTCTATAAATATTTTCCGCTTCATATTTAGTACGACCATAATCATTGAAGTAATTAATATTACCTCGCTCATCAGTATCCGGGGGAGCGAAGCCATATACAGCGACAGAACTGGTGAAAATAATTTTACTGATTCCTTTCTCGCGAGCTACAAGACAGATATTCCGAGCTCCATCAATATTAACTTTATCATATAGAGACTTTGGACGAACATCATCACGGTGTTCAGCAGCCAAATTAATCAACAGAGAACTTTCTTCAATATTCGCCCTCAAATCATCAAGAGAACGTACGTCTACCGTTTTTGTTAAATCTGGAAATGAAGCACTCGATTGTTTATCTAGTATATAAAATTCTGATCCACTACTTCTTAAACGAGAAGCCATTCTAGTGCCAATAAAACCGCTACCGCCAATTAAAGAAATGCTCATGCTGCTCCACTATACATTAACTAATCCCTCCACTTGGCTAATGATACCTTGATAAACAATTTTATTTGAGAGAATCTCTACAACTTCGGGATATGGTTCAAGACGCTCAAAGCCATTGCCAATATTCGTACGTTTAACTGGAAGTCGATATATCCCAAGAGAACGAGATAGTCTTTTATCAATTACTATTTTAGTTTTTGAACAAAGAGCATAGGCCAAGGTATGGGGAAACCCCTCTCCATAACCGTCCACTTGTAAAAAATTTTTACATTGGAAAAAAAATGTAGATGGCTCTACATATCCCTTAAAGAGCACCGTAATGTCTGGTTCTTCCTGAAATTGATACCCCGGATTCACGCCGTAAATTAATAATTTTTTTATCCCTAGTTTTTTGGCAGCTTCCATCAAATTCTTTTCTAAAAGCTTGAGCTTTTCAGGACGGGAAATTAGCAAGTAAGTATCCGGTGTCTTAAGCTCAGTAGCTTTTAGTGGTTCAGCTCCGGACCCCTTCATCCAGTGGATTTGAATATCTTTGATGAATCTTCGGAGCCATCTGTAATCACGGTATCTCTGCACAAAGAAAATTTTACGAGACCGGTTTAGGAGTACACCACAGATAAATAATCTGCGAAAAATAGTTGATTTTTGATGTCGTCCTAATCCATTAAGGATTAAAACACCACGGCTAAACAACAACAATGAAATAACATTAGTTTTTAGATTTGAGGAAACTACTATGGCTCCTTGTATCACGAAGCATAGCATTTGAATTAATCTAAAGAATGATTCTACTGTACCAAAACTTACAAAAAACTCTCCATAGTGATTTTTTAGTTTTTCAAGAAGGTATCTTCTATATCTAATGTTATAAAGGGCTTTATCATTGGAAAGAACTATAACCGTTTTTTTTTTCCTCATGAATTGTTCAACCGGCTTAAGATATCCTCTACAAGCTTATTTGGAGATTTATCTGGAGTATTTTGATAGCTAATGATTTCTACAGAAAAATGCTTTTCTAATTTCAGTTCTTTAAAAGTTTCTAACGCTGTTGATATACTTTCAGATAAGTCTATTAATCTAAAAGGACTGGCATCTTCCAGCGGGCTTTGTCCTTCCTCACGCGCGGAAAGCCAATTTGAGTGGTGCTTAATATCTGCATACACCTCTACGATGATAATTTGTGTTATACCTGCTTTCCTTATCACTCTTGAGATCGCACTAGAAATCAACTTAGCTTTGAGGTTAACTCCACGATATTGGCATGACCAGATAGCCTGAACAATGCCTTGATCAAGAAGGCCGTAGGAAAAGCCTCGCATTCTTTGCACAGAAGCTAGGACAAAAAACCAATTGAATACGAGCCTGAAATGGAAGCGGACATAAAAAGATCTTAGTAAAAGCAGGGAAGTAGATAAGTTCTGTGAAATAAAACTAAATACGACAAAGAACTTAATGAGAACTTTTCGCCACCGTCTTTCCACTAAATAAACTTTAGGTAAGTATAATTTCTTATTAGAGTTCTGAAGCTCAGTGACTAAATAATGAAGTAAAAATGACTTCCCCACACCAGGCAAACCAGCAAATTCTATAAGGTACTTATCACTTTTTGTTTTAGTATTGCTCATTTTCTAGAACAAATTTCGTCCCAAATAATACTTATTATGTCTAACTTACATTTCTCAAATGTATTTGAATTGTCGTAGTAAATAATCTTATCGGCTATCGGTTTTAATCCGGAATTAACCTCATACCTAGCTATTAATTCCTCATCAGTCTCTTTTTCTTCTTTTTCTCTTATCGTGTTTCTTGTTAGAGCAGTTTCTAGAGGCACTTGAAGGTAAATACAAATATCAGCACGCGGCATGAGATCATATACCCATTTCTCTATACTATAGCCATAACGTTGCATTAAACTACTTGTAGGTGTACTAGTTATCCTTGGACCATCCATCTTTCCAATAACATTTATAGGCCATCTATCAACAAGAATTAACTTCCCTTTTAGCGCAGATTTGATTGCGCATTTAGCCATTTGCAGTCTTAATAATGCTATAAAAACAGACTTTAATATAAATAGAGCAGATAATTCTTGATTTCCATCCTTCTTAGTAGAAACTCGTATAGCACTACATCGGCTCTTCTTAAAAGATTTTCTTAAATAGTCCAAGACTTTTCCATAAGGTCGGCCTAGATGATAAGTCTTAACTGTCAAAAATGAGCCATATAATTCTATAAGAGACCTTAATAAGGTCGACTTACCAGCACCATCAAGACCTGATATTGCAATAACTAGACCCGGGCCAATAAACATTTTACCTTGTCTTAGTAAGAACTTATTAATAAATCTTCTAACAAAAGAATATAATCTTCTAAATATCAATGAAAATATTGAAAACCTTAAGCATCCTGAAAAATAAATCCTAGCCTTTAATGATGACGATAATGAAGGTAGAGATATCCTTTGGCTATCGATTTGAAGGTTTTTTAAAAAAGCAGTATCTATAAAATATTTCTTATTAAACTTCTCTAAATCAAAATTATCTGAAGCCGCACGCCATTCTTTTGAATAAGATGCAATCTCATTTTTATAAAGATAGCGACTACTTAGAGATAATCCTTTCAAAAGATAGCGAATTATAAATATTTCACATTGAGACTGATTATCTAAAACCCATAAATTATGTTCTTTTGATTTTACTCTGTTTTTTAACCAATGCTCAGGTGTTGGTAAGATATATTCTTTTAGCCAGCTTTCTCCAGTCACTATTTTAAAATAAATATGTAAATGTGAACATTGCAACTCAGAAACTTTGTAAAGGTGTATAACCCATGGATAAATAGCAATAGGATTATCAAATTGAATCCATCCATTATTTTTAAAAAATGAAATAGCATCACATTTGTTAACAGATGGTATATATATATCTAAATCAGATTTATCAAGTAAAGCTTTATCAATATCTTGTATGTTTTTCCAAACAACATAAGGAATGCCCAAGCTGTCTAAATTTGATAACGTATCTGCAATAATTGAAGTCATAACTACCGATTATGTGCAAGTTTAAGGTATATTAGTGAATACATATTTGAACTTTTCTCAATTGAGTATATATCTCGCACAAAATATTTAGCCTTATGTGCCATTAACTCTCTAAGATGTTTTGATTCAAATAATTTTCCCAGACACTCCGAAAGCTCTACTATATTTCCTGGTTCAAAAAATAGTGCATTTTCTTTGCCTAAGACCTCAGGAAGAGGTCCTGTATAAGTAGCTATTACCGGTTTCCCAGCAGATGCTGCTTCAACCATTGCATTACAAAAACCCTCTATAACTGAAGATACTACGAAGATATCTAGTTTATGGAGCTGTTTATATACTTCAGAGCGACTCAGTTCACCTGTAAATGTCACTTTTTGATCTAAATTTAGACTAGAAACCAATGCTTTTAGTTTAGTCATTTCTGGTCCATCACCTACAATAACCAACTCATAGGCATCGGCTCTAATATTGTTTGAAAATAATGAATAAGCTTTTATTAAAGTAGTTAAATCTTTTTGTGGAACAAGGCGGCATACTGTTCCAAATCTAATTTTTTTATTATCATGATGTGAATAACATTCGTCAATTAATGAAAAATCAATACCGTTGTAGACAACGGTGATTTCATTTTTAAAGACTAATTTTGGTAAAGATATTTTTGTATTATTTGAATTACAAACTATTAAATCACTCATTATATAAGAGAAATAAAAAGCTACTTTTTGAAAAAAACTATAGGCATGAAAAACACTATGGGCAGTAATTAACAGCTTAAATCTATAAATATATTTTAAGATTGATGCATTAAATGCAGGAACAGTATGGTGAGCATGAATTACATCTGGTTTTATTTTTTTTATTGCATCACTTAATTGAAATATCCCACCACTTTGATGAAGTAATTTTATTTTCGAATTAGGGTATAATCTACTCAGTATATATTGCGCTTCTATAACTGGTTGCTTGCGTATAAAAACATACTTGATAATATTTTCATCGGTTACATTCGCAAAGTTTTCTAAGCCAATATTGCTATACCCAATTTTATTAAACAGGCATAAAACCTTAATTTTTTTCATTATGAATAAGCATTTTAGAAAAGAAAGATCTAAGTAGATAAGTTTAATTTTGATATCTTATTTATATTCGTATTTTTTGAATTATATAATGATAGTAAGATAAATAATGGAGCATACAAAAATATTTGATACGCAAGGGTTCTTGTCATCCAATATAATGCAATAGCAAACAGTATTGAAAAAATATAAATTATTTGCCGAGATTTAAAATTGATTAGCACCCACCCCAAAAAAAATAAAAACCATAATATCCCACCTAAAAGGGCTAATATTCCACCTTCAAGCCAAAGCATAACAAGTGAATTATGGGGAATTGTTTTAAATCCAACCATTTGATTCATTACTCCATAAGCTTCGCCTGCACCAACTCCTATATAAGAATCTTGTGAAATTATTTCAAAACCTAATAAAATTCCCTCTTGCCTGTCTGAATAAGATCCAACAGCTTGGATATCACCTGAAAATAATGCCACATATCTTTGAACGGTCTGAATATCGGTATAATTCAAAAGGTAATAACCTAACAATGTTATCGCTGCAAAAATAATAGGTAAATTTAGTAAAGATAATTTTGGAAAACGTAGGAACACTAAAAAAGAACTAGATAAAAATAAAATTAATAATCCTCCTATTGACCCTGTAAGCATCACAGGAATTAACATAAATAGAAAATAAAAAGCTATTTTTAGAAATTTATATCTAGCATCAATATCTATGACTTGGATTAGCACAATCAAAATTCCCAATACAAAATGCATGCATAAAGTATTAGCTCCCATCCATAATGTTAACCTTCCATTTGTCTGAACCCAATCTAAAGCTCGAGCACCATCATAACCTAATAACAAATATACTAAATATGAAAATATCATCAAAAAAATAATACCTGTTATATAACCTTTTATAATAATATTTGATTTACTATAAAAGACTAAATAAATCACTAGAGGAAAAATCAACATTGAATATAGGTATTGGAAGTTGACTGAAAAGTAATTAAAAGCATTGAAGTTATAATATTTCAAACTAGCTAAGGTGAAACCTAAATATATTAATAACAAACAAATTAACAACATGGAAATAAAAGAGGCTTCATATCGTCTTATTTGGAAATTTCTACTACTTCCTAAACTTAATAGTTTGAGCCCAATCATTAATAATAATATAAGGGGAGAAATGCCAATAACCCCAGGGATAAGACCCGTAGGTATAAACCCCAAAACAAAACCTAAAATCCAACTTAAAGTATCTAAAATTGAAATTTTTTTAATTTTTAAATTCATAATATTAATTTAAAAATGATTTTAAGAAAATGTATGCTTTATAAGTTTGAAAGTAAGAATTTGTAGCTGGCTTGGAAAAATTGACAATATAATTATAAATATATATCTCAATAAATTGGCTTCATAAAAGAAATAATTAGTATCATTATAATTTAAATTTCCATTTTTTAATTTTTTTAAATAAATATATGATGTATATGTATTGGCAAATTTTTTAAGTTTGAGCCTATTGAAATAACTATTACAATCTTTTAACAAGATATTTGTCTGCCATAAAATAGCGCTTTGAAGAATTGATGGAGTATTTGCAGCCACGGTAGAGTTCTCTAAATGATAAACTGCAGTTGCTGCTTTTGTATAATACAAATATCCAGACAAGCTAACTAATTTAAGCCAAGTGGAGACATCCCCTCCTCTCATGAATAGTCCTGCTGGAAAACCACCTGACAAATCAAAAAGATCCTTCTTTATCCCTATAGTATTTGTATGCATTGGTAGCATAAATTTTGCGCCAGCATCCAAAAATTGTGCAAAACTCATAACTCCTGCTTGGGGTAATGAATTATCTACACTAAAGCGACATTTTCTTAACCTACTATTTTTTTTAGATATATACCAAGATGTAGATACTACTTTAGCTTCTGAATTGTTATTAATTATATTGCTAATTGAGCTTAAATGGTTTTCAAGCCATTCATCATCTGCATCTAGAAATGTAAGCCAATCTCCATTAGCTTTTAAAGCGCCCAAATTTCTTGCTGCATAACCACCAGGGCCAGGTTCTTTCCTGCTCAAAACAATGATATTAGAATTACTAAATTGATTAATTTCATCTAAACTTTTATCAGTAGAGGAATCATTAACTATGACAATCTCATAACTAGTGTAATTCTGGTTTAAAACCGAGTTAATGCATCTTCTAATATGCTTTTCTTTGTTATAAACGGGAATTATGACTGAAAAAAAAATACTCTCTTTTCGATTATTCATATTTGTATATACTTTTAAAACATATTTTTAGTGCTGGTTTAGATTAGATAATGATTTATCTATATACTCTAAATTAATCGGGTTATCTCCATCTTTATATTTTCAAGAGCATTTTTTTTATAAAAATAATCACTATTCAATTTATTAGGATTTAAAGAATTGTATTTATTTAAAAATTCACTACTAGTAGAAACAACATTAGCTATATCTTCATCTATCAATTCTTGCATATATTCCATTCCTGGCAAGTTTAAGAGGAATATATTTACATTAAATCCTAAACTTTCATATAAAACAGTGGAACTAACTCCTATAACTACCTTTGACTGTGCTAGTAATCTATATAAAGGAATCGAATCATCACTAACTACAGTAATACCTGCAGTAATAAGATCAGCATATTTATTTTCCCAATTTAAATACTCTCCAGGATGAAGCTTATAGATTATTTTATAATCAAAAGTTGCATCATTCTGTAGATCAATAGCAAACTTACATATTTCATTTCCTACATTTCCTTGTGAAACAATAATAATTTGATTAAGTTTATTTTCATTTAAATATTTTTCTTTTTCAATTTCATGAAAAGCACAGCCAACAGGTATAACTTTTTTCATAGGAATAGGATATTTTAGTCTGCGCTTCCAGAATTCGCCGAAAGTAAAAAAATAATCAGGAAATAATATTTTAGATAAGTTTGGATAAGAATATCCAAGATGATGCCATGAAACACCTCCCCCGTGTTGTAATTCAATCACAGTTATATTTAGTGTTTTACATGCTTCAATGAAGAATTCGTTACCATAGCTGACTATAATAAACACTAACTTTGGTTTTAACCTTTTCAACAATAATATATATATATTTACACTTATTTTTTTAGTTGATAGCTTTTTTACCAGAATTTTTTTTATATTTATTTTAACTTCAAACCTAGAATAAATTTCCGATTCTATCTGGCTAATCAATTTCGAATTATCAACAAAGTCAATTCGCTTTTTAAAAATGAATATTAATAACTGTATAAAATCAGTATATCTAATATTTGTTGTAACTGGTGGGATGAAATGCGCACCTAAATAGGTGGGTTCTAAAAGCAAACATCTAAATTCATTTTTTAGTGAATTAATAATAGGGTCAGTATGGTTGTCCCAGAAAAAGCCACCATCAGATTTCTTTCTTCTTGGATGCCCCCAAAATAATAGATCAACCTCTTTCGATAAAAACGGGTTCTTTAAAAAAATCCAACCTATAGTTTTATTAAAAGACCTTAATTTATTAATGTAATTATTTTTCGGCTTTTCATGGCCGCTTTTAATAATATTTTTTTCTTGTAGGATATCACGATGCACTTTGAAACGGATTAATTCCCAAAAAAATACACCTTCTATTTCTTTATTAAGTAACTTTAACTCTTCCTCCATCCTATAGAATAATGAAGTGACCTCACTAAACTTCAATTTGTTTTACCTATTCAATTTGAAAATTATAAAAATATCATTCGAATATACCGAAATGATCAAATTTAACTGGAGTATTTTTATTAACTGATCGAGTTAATTTTTTCCCTATAATTGTAGTCATGTATTTTGGAGATATTCCGTAGCCAGGACGGACACTTTGTACTGAATCAGTTGTTATTATTTCACCTTCCTTCATGTCTTTTATATAATATAGTGATCTCCTAAACTTTATATTTTCAATTTCGCTAGATTTTCTTGAATAATCAATTTTCCCTAAAGAATTCCATGCTATTTTAGCCCATTCACACAGACTTTTTAAATCAACAGGCTCTAGCGAAAATGAATCATCGGGTCCTCCTCCATTTCTATCTAGTGTAAAATGCTTTTCAACAATCGATGCACCAAGCGCTACACTTGAAATAGCAGTTATATTGTCTAATGTGTGATCTGATAAACCTGTCACTAATCCAAAGCGCTCAATTAAATCTGGGATGGTTTTAAGATTGTAATCTTCAGCAGGTGCGGGATAACCACTTACACAATGCAGTAATGCAAGCTCTTTACACCCTACGCCTTTAGCAGCATCTATTGCCTCAGCTATCTCATCTAAATTCGCCATCCCTGTTGATATAATAATTGGCTTACCTGTACTGGCAGCATATTCTATAAGCGGGAGATCTGTAGCTTCAAACGATGCTATTTTATAAGCAGGAGTGTTCAAATCTTCTAGTAAATCAACAGCTGTGTTATCAAATGGTGAACTGAATATTGTTATTCCATTTTTTTGAGCACATTCAAATAAATCTTTATGCCACTCCCATGGAGTATGAGCCCAGTCATAAAGTTCATATAGGGTTCGTCCCTCCCATAATCCACTATTAATTTGGAAGTCTGGAAGACTGGATTTTAACGTAATTGTATCTGGTTGATATGTTTGAATCTTTATAGCGTCTGCGCCAGCCAGTTTTGCTGATTTTATAATATTGAAAGCTGTATCAATATTGCCGTTATGATTCGCAGACATTTCGGCAATAATGTAAGGGGGACAGCCCTCGCCAATATTGTCATTATTAATTTTTATTCTCTTACTCATCTATTTTTTCCAAAATAATTTTATATTTATGACCATATAGTTTCATATATGCTGGGTATCTATTTGGATCACATACACGTATCAAATTAAATTGGGAGCTAATAGAAGCTTCAGGGTTTACCTCACTATCGGCTGGAGTCCTCTTTCTATAATAACTTGGACTTTTAATCTCAGGTTGGTGAATAGGTTTAACCTCATTATGTTCATTTATAGCTTTTTCAATTAATTGTATTTCAGCTGAAAAAAGACAATGGTTAATTTCATACCATAACCAATGCTTACCTATATTCAGTACTTTCTTAAACCAAATATCACCAGTGTCAACTTTTTCCAGTGCTTCTATCAACGATAAAGTGATTTGCGTTTTTCCATTGATGATTTCCCAGATATGCGGACTCCACCCCTTACCATTAGGTAAATCACTGGCATGAAGAACTAGTGTATATTTATATAACTCCCTTATAGAAGGGCTAACTATTTCAGAAGCTGAAATTAGAAAGAGAAAATCGCCTCCAGTTAATTCACTAGTTGTAGAAATTATTGAAACCTCATGAATAGCACTATTTTTTGATGCCCATTCCTCTATATATGCGTAGACTGGATGCGTTTTATCCGTACACATTAATGAAATCTTCATTAAGCTCCTCTCCCAATATTGTTTGTATTATTCTAAAGACCCCAAGGCCATCTACAATTTCTGCGGCATTAGAACTTAATTCTCTAAGTATTTTTTTATTACTCAATAACATTTTAACCTGATTAATGAAAGCTACTTTCAAGTCGATACTTTTAATGACTATTGCTGCATTATGAGTACTCAGGGCTTCAGCTATATCAACTTGATTATCAGCTACAACAAATACAATACTAGGTAAACCTAAGCAACATCTCTCCCAGGAAGTGGTGCCTGCTGCCCCAATACTTAGATCAGCATTCGCCATTAATTCAGATATATTATTTATATCTGAAAATATATTTATATTTAATTGCGTGGAATTTACTTTTTTATTAACTTTTTTGAAATATTGTGATTCTGAACTTAACACAATATTAATTAAAATATCTTTGAATTCAGGTACTAATTCTAAACACTCAATAACTACGCTGGTTATATCCTGATTGTCAAATCCACCTATTGATAGTAAAACAGATTTTAGCTGGAAAGATTTTCTTCTCTCGAGAGAAAATGTCCTGCATAATTTAAATTCAGGCTTTAGGATTGCATACCGGGGTCCTACCAAATTTAATGTACTGCTTGGAACTAAATTACAATAATCAACTTCATTTCTACCTAAATTTTGGTCAATTAAATAGTCGCAATAATGGCGCCTGTTAGCTAAATCATCAATAACTATTAGCTTGCCAACATGTTCAGAGATAACTCGTTCCCATTTTTCGTCTAAGGCATAATTGTCAACAACTAGATATTCTGGCTTAAGCTTCATCACATAATTTAACACATCATAAGCATCCTTCTTCCAGGAGCACCCTAACCATTCCTGATAATTATTAGCTACAATATCATCATCAATGTAGCTAAGTTTAGTGCTTATATTTTTTAAATGATGCAGTTCATGACCTTGAGCTTTAACTAAATCACCTACCCAATTAGGTAAAAATCTAACAAGAAAAATTGATTGGTAGCCTAATAATGTAAATGCGTCAGCTATAGTGACACATCTCATAATATGACCAATCCCCATAATCTGATTGGCATCTGCCCTAAAAACAACCAACTTTTTCATTTTTTTACAAAATTTCTTGCGTACTTTTTTATTTTGTGCAACTTATTTTTTAAAAAAGATGAAAAATAATCTAAGATAAAAAGAATTTTTAACTTTGTATAAAAAATAAAAGGTAATTTTTCTTTTGTAGCCAATAGAAGCTTATACTTTTTTTGAAGGTAGTAGTAAGTACGAAATGACAAATAGAATTGATATTCTGGATGAGAATGCACAAAATTATCAATGAATCTATCTTCTAATAGAAAATAGATTCCGAATTTAACATCACGCTTTATTTTCGAAAACTTATTTTCAAGATTTCTAAGATTTATTGGATATATAGAAATAACAAGTTCTATATCGGAATAATCTTTAATCTTTTTTCTTAAATTAACATTTGATGAAGAGAACTTATTAATAAACTTTGCTTTATTGTGAAAAATATTATTTTCTTCAACCCCTATTACATCATAGTTTTTTAGTGAAAAAGGGACATAACCCTCTCTAGAATCTAAGACAAGTATTTTCTTATTAAAATTTATTCCGAAGATTGCTATGCTTTTTTTAATTGTGAGCAAAAGGTCATTTGTTAATAAAGTTAACGGAAAATTAAAGCCTATATAGGTATAGTCTCTAAGTTTTTTAATAGAATAATCACCCCAAATTCTAGTTTCATTATCGCCAACTTTTACCTTATAGAGATAAGACCACTCTATGTTGCTCTCATAACTCAAAGCAGTTTTTTTGCTGATGAGTCTCTGCTTTAATAAGAATTTGAAAAGTATGGGGAGTATTAAGTCATTTAAATGTACATAGTCAGCTTGAAATTTTCTTCTTACGACTCCAGTTTGATTGTCATATGCAGCCTCCCAACAATCAAAGTACGTAAACCCTTCTGATTTACAAAAAGATTGTAGCTTTTCGTTGTAAATTTTTGCCAGGAAGTTTTGATTTTTTCTTTCGGAAGGAACGATGCCATATATTACAGGACAATCAATAGTTCCCTGTTTTTTTAAAATATTTAGAACTTCGGTATACCTATTTACTGCACTTAGTGTATGGTTAATATCATCGCTAGTTAAATTTGAAATAGTAGAATTAAATTTCCCAACATTAACTAAATAATGCCTTATGTCTGGTTCTCCTAAAACTAATATAATGACTGAATCTGGAGATATTTTTGTCAAATTAGCAGTTATTTTTTTTTTAGCTAATTCCGCTGATTCTTCATCATAGAAGCAGTTTGTTCTCCCAGGACCAATAAACAGTGAATTAATATGTGTACTATAAGCAAAAGAGCGAGTATGACTATCGCCCAACACAACTATCTTATCTTGGATATAATTAGCTTTAGAGTCGAAATTCACTTTAGTCTTGTATGTCCACGGATAATCCGTCTAATATAACCTGGGCTTACAGGAGTCGCTCCATGAGACGCATCTGTATCATGAATTAAAATACTTCCAGCCAAACCACTTAAAACCACTTTATTATGTGACTGACTTTGTACTAAATTATCTTCACCTCCTTTCAAGGATTTAGATTTCGAAGTCATTTTAATTCTAGTTTTTCTATTTTCTTTACTACTTCCTTTAATTATAGCCATCGGGCCAGCTTCGGGCATTAGATCGTCAATATATAGCCAGAATTTTAAAGTCTGAGCACGATCCCAATGTAGTTTTCCACTCAAAGGGTCATTTGTAGCAGGTGTTTGATGTATAAAAATTTCGTTATTTATAGATATTTTATGATTCTCAACTCCATAAAATGCTTCAGATATTTTTTTAAAGATATCCATATGATAAAAAGCATGAATCATTGGGAAATCGTTTTTATTTAGACTTTGAATTGGTTTAACTCTTATACAAATACTCCCCTCATGTCGATCTACAGCGTACTTAGTACTGGAGTTGGTAGCAATCATGCGTTTAAATTCATTTCGGAAAGCATGCATAAACTCTTTTCCAACTATGCTTTCTAATAAGACGAAGCCATCTTCTCGCACCTGATTAGCTATGGCTTTCCAGATATTTAAATACTCATCATTAAAATTTATTTTATTGTTTTCCAAAATTGAGCTTTTAATAGCGCTTTCTAGTGGAGTGATAGGTGATCTGCTATTAGTTGCAAATTTATCTAAAATGGCTCGCATAGACATAATATTTCTACTTATTTAGTCTTTCTTAAGAGAAACCAGGTTATATCATCCTGCGAAAATGCAGGATCCTTTTTATAACAGAATCCATAATCAACAAGCTCTAGGTCAGGATATTGGGTCATCATTTCAGCGCAAAAGTCTCTTTTGAATAATTTTTCTTTATTGCCACGGTAATCAATACTGACTGGTGAGGGATTGAAATATTCTGCAATAAGAATAAACTTATTAGAGCTTTGATATAGTTTTTCATATGCATTTCCCAACATGCTTGGATTTATATGAATCAAAACTCCTTTGCTCATTGAAAGGTTAAATTGTTTGTCTGGTTTATAATCAAATATCGAGCCATTGAAAATATTATCTGCACTCAAATATTTTTTTAATTCCTCAACCGCTGAACTATTTATTTCTACCGCAAATTCGATTATCTCTGGAAAAAGAATTTTTAAAGCTTTTAAATTCATTCCTACATTGGAACCAAACTCAATTACAGAATTAATTTTGCCAGCTGAATTTAATGCTTTGACAAAAAAGTTTACATTCGCTGCAAGCAGTCTATTGCTCTTATTTCTTTCAATATATTCTTTGCCGAAATCTCCCGCCCAAAACTTTTCTTGCTCAGTTTTATATCCCACAATCCCTCCATTTTGTAAAAATTAAACTTAGTAAATATCGTCCCAATTCAACATAGTTTCTTTGTTTTTCTTAACAAGCATTTTTCTGCCTATTATGTTATCGATCTCGCTTGCAGGAATACCAATGCCAGGTCTACGAGCCTCGATCATTTCATCTGTTATTCTTTCACCAACTTCAACATCAAACTTTAGATATAGGCTTTTAAAATAAACTTTGCTTTGTTCTAAATCCGAAAAAGTAGGAATGACATTTGCTACTCCTAAAGACTGCTCTAATACTTTAACTCGTTTGAACCAATCTCGGAATTCATCTGGTTCCAGAGCTTTTATATGGCCATTTTCAGGAATACCCCTATCTGTAGTTAAACGTTTTTCTAACATGTTTACACCCAGACCAATACTGAGGAAATCCATATCATAATCTCTACCTTGAGGGGTATATCCAACAGGCTGGTTGAACCTATTCTTCATGAAAGGAATCGAATTAAAATTCATTTCGGTATTTTCTTTGGTATGGAAGTCATGGAGTATCACAGAACCTCGTCCTCCAGCTTGTAAATGCCATTCCAATGTCCTTGACAAGGTTTCTGTTGAAAAAGCACCTGTATCAAGCATCATAGGCTTTCTTGTCTTACCAATAGATTGCACTAGCCTCTTATGTGTCATGCTCCATGTACATATTTTATGGATATTTACTCCTATATCTTCTAATAATGGGACAGCACCCATATAGTGAGATGTGCAAATAAATTCCAAACCTTTTGATCGTGTATAATTAGCAATTTTATTCCATTCAGATGCTGTATAAGTCAATTTAGAAAACATTTCATACATGTTTTCTGTGATATCACCATCCTTCAATGTTGGATAGGTATATGTTACGGACTTGTCTCCTAATAAGGTATCTGGACCAATCATCTGTAACTTTATAGCATCAACACCTATTTCATAAGCAATATCAATTAATTCGAATGTTCTTTTAATGTCTCCACCATTAGTTAAGCCAACATCCGCCATAATATATATAGGATGCCCATCCCCAATTTTTTTTGAACCAACAACTACAGGTTGCGCAATAAGTGGTACAGTCATATTTATCTCTTAGATTTTATATTTTCAATAGGAGTACTGACTATGAATTTAGCCAATTCATAATCAAAATAGGTATCAATATCTAGTGAACGTTCAGAAGGCATTACATATGGCAATATAGAATTTACTCTGTAAGTTCTGTGTTTGAGTAAACTGTCAACTTGTGTTATCAAGATCGCGCCATTACTACGAAATGTTTTAGGGCATTCGGTCGATTTAGTAAACTTATATTTCGAGTTAGGAAAACATGCTTGAAGTTGTTCAATGCCATTTTTTTCATTTATGACCCAAGAATTAAATGGTGGAAATTCTGTGGGGCAGACACTCATTACTGAATATTTTGAGCTCTTGTCAAAAATTTTTTTAGCTTCGATTATGTCTTGAATTGACACAAAAGGTGAAGTCGGTAATAAAACACAAATGCTGTCAAATTGAACCCCATTTTTCTGATAAAATTCCAAAGCATGAAGCATTACATCAATTAAAGTTGATGGGTCTTTAGAGAGTAACTCAGGTCTTAAAAATGGAACACTAGCACCTGTAATATTTGAAATATTTGCAATTTCATCATCTTCAGTAGAAACTATTATTTCATCAAATTGAAGAGATTTAATTGCTTTTTCAATGATATTAACGACCAGGGGTTTACCATTTAGAGGCAGCATATTTTTTCTTGGCAACCTAACTGAAAGGCCTTTAGCTGGTATTAGACATAAAGCTTTAGACATATTCGATCACTTTTCTAATAGTTTCATGTTAATAATTGAGTCAGCTTTTCGATAATGTAGTCTTGCTGCTTTTCCTTTAGCCCGTAAAATATTGGGATACTGATAGTTCTATCATAATAATCTTCAGCAACCGGGTACGAGCCACTAACAAAACCTAGTTTTTTATAAAAAGGCTGCAAGTGGACAGGGATATAATGAACATTTACACCTATCCCTTCATTTTTTAATTTGACAAATAAATCATGCTTATTAATCGGTGAGTTCTGATTTACGAGTATTGGATATAAATGATATGAGGAATAGGAATCGCTATGTTGTGCAGGCAATGTTATTGGAAGATTTACCAAAGCCTTACTATATTTTTCAGCAATTTTATGCCTTTTATTTACATACTTATTTAACTTTTTGAGTTGGCTTAACCCTAACGCGGCTTGGAGATCTGTCATACGATAATTAAAACCTAAAGATAGCTGCTCATAGTACCAAGGACCATCTGGTTCATTTAACATTAAATTTGTATCCCTAGTGATTCCATGGGATCGTAGACTCCTCATACTTTCCGCTAACTCCAAGCTATTAGTAACAGCCATTCCACCTTCAGCAGTGGTTATAATCTTCACAGGGTGAAAACTAAAAATCGCTATATCACTGTATTGACAATTCCCAATCGGATGGTTGTCATAGTATCCACCCACTGCATGTGACGCATCTTCTATTATAGAAAATCCATATCTCTCTCCCAGGGCATAAATCCTTTTCATGTCACAGGATTGACCACACATATGAACAGGAATTACAATTTTTGGTAAAGTTCTATTCCTTTTTGCATTGATCAGCTTCTCTTCAAGTGCTTCAACACTTAGGTTGTAAGTGGCGGGGTCTATATCAACAAAATCTATTTTTGCACCACAATATATTGCGCAGTTTGCTGATGCGACAAATGTAATTGGGGATGTCCATACCCAGTCATCTTTTCGTAAACCTAGTGCAAGGCATGCAATATGTAAGGCTGATGTTGCACTATTCACAGCAATAGCATATTTTGCATCTACATTGTCTGCCAAGGCTCTTTCGAATTTAGGTACGAATGGCCCCTGCGTTAAAAAATCTGATTTAAGTGCAGCCAATACATTATCTATATCTGTCCGTGTGATATCTTGCCGACCATATGGAATCATTAAATCTTTCCAATTTCAGTATAATGATTTTCTATCCAACTCTTAAGAGTTTCATTGCTCATCCATTCAACATTATTATCACTGGAATAAATAAAACCTTCATTTACTTTCTTGCCATTTTTTATACGCTTTTGGGAATTACCCCAATTATTAATATTTGGTAGGATTTTAAAGTGTTCTGGGTATTCATACGTAAAGTAGGAATCTTCTGCCCCTATCATTTGCTCATGAAGCTTCTCTCCGGGACGAATGCCCACAATTTCTTGTTTAGCCGCAGGAGCAATAACTTTTGCAAGATCCGTCATTTTCATTGAAGGTATTTTTTTTACATATATCTCCCCACCTTCCATATCTTCAAAAGTATGCCATACAAGCTCTACACCCTGCTCAAGAGAAATCATAAATCGAGTCATTCTCTGATCAGTTATTGGTAAAGTTCCCTTATCCCTTATAGACATAAAAAATGGTATCACCGACCCTCTTGACCCCATAACATTCCCATAGCGAACCACAGAAAAGCGAGTTTCACGCTCACCACTATATGAGTTACCAGCAACAAAAAGCTTATCTGAAGCTAATTTAGTTGCCCCATATAAATTAATGGGACTACTTGCTTTATCCGTCGATAACGCCACTACTCTTTTAACACCCTGATCTAAACATGCGTCAATTAAATTCATTGCACCATTAATATTCGTTTTAATGCACTCAAAAGGATTATATTCTGCAGTTGGTACGATTTTGGTAGCAGCTGCATGTACTACATGATCAACACCATCTAACGCACGATAGAGACGATCTTTATCTCTTATATCACCAATAAAGAAACGTAGTCTGTTATCACCTTGAAACATTTTCGCCATTTCCCACTGTTTCATTTCATCACGAGAAAATACGATGATTTTTTTTGGATTATATTTTTGCAGTGTTAAAGGAATAAATTTATGTCCAAAAGATCCCGTCCCACCAGTAACTAATATTGTTGAACCAGTTAGCATTCATTTCCCCTCAGGCGAGAATCGACATGTTTCTAAAAGTGTTATTCTTTTTCATTAAGTCACTAAAACTACCTGAATCAACCACGCCACCATTTTCAATCAAATATATACAATCACATTTTTTAACAGTATTAAGCCTATGAGCAATCATTATAATAGTCTTGCTGCCCGAAAAATCATGAATTGCATCCATTATAATTTTTTCAGAAACGCCATCTAATGCACTAGTAGCTTCGTCTAATATCAAAATTCTAGCATTTTCATAAAGGGCTCGGGCGATACCGATGCGTTGTCGTTGACCTCCGGATAATTGAACTCCACGTTCACCTACATGAGTATTTAACCCTTCAGGTAGCTGGCTAATCAATTCGTCTAGATGCGCAAGTTTTGTAGATCTTTTAATTCTATTTTCATCAATTTCATCAGCTGGCAAGCCAAAAGCAATGTTCTCTCTAACACTACCATCTGAAAGAAATATACTTTGAGGAACAAAACCAATTAGTTTTTGCCAGCACTGTATATTTTGTTTGTTTATCAATACATCATCTATATATACTCCTCCTTTTTGAGGAGTGATCAAGCCAAGCAAAATATCTATTATTGTTGATTTTCCAGACCCAGAAGGCCCAACAATGCCAATAACTTTATTTACAGGTATTTTTATATTTAAATCATTTAATGCTCTTTCCGTTTTACCTGGATATTTAAATGTAACATCTTTAAAAAATATTTCTCTTTCGAATGAAATATTTTGCACTTTGTTTGTTTCAACAGTACATTCATCAAATCTCATATTGTCGCGGTCTACAGTTTCATATAGATCTGTTTTTATCGAATTAAATGCTGCCAAATTACCTCTAATTAATGATAAATTACTATAAATTTGTTGAAATGCTGGAAGCAGCTTAAATCCAGCTAAGGCAAAAACTGCGAGTACTGGCGCTACTGAACTAATCCCTCCTTCATCTACCGATAATAAATATAGGACAAGAAAAATAATTGACCCGTAGGCAATGAACTCCATCGCGTACCTGGGAACTTGACTCAAGCCTTGAGTAGTTCCCAATGCTTGAAAGTAATCATGGCTAGCTTTACTGAATTGATCTTCAAAATGTTTTTGCCTGCCTAATAACAAAACATCTTTTATTCCTCCAAACCCTTCGTTCAAAAGCTTATATCTTCTTTCTTGTGAAGAAGACACGACTTTTCCATTCACTGTTAATCTAGGTTTTACTAACCTGTATATAATTATATAACTAATAAAAAAAACCAGTATCCCAACTAGCATAACGGCTGCATTATAGATAAACATTGCCGAAACCATAAACAATGCCATCACCAACTTGGCGTTCAATTGCATTAATGGTTTTATTATATTAATACTTGTCCTCTGGCATTCCTGTGCGATTTGCTTTATCAACTCACTGCTGCTAGTGGATGAATGGAATAACCAAGGCTTATGAACATAAAAGTTATACAGCCGACTAGATAATTCTGCGCCAACACGGGCCCCATATAAATGTAATCGCCAGACAGTAAACATGGAAATACAACTAGACGTAAACAACAACATCAATACAGCGCCTCCAAATATAATTAAAAAATTACGTGGGGAGTCTATATTAGACAATGCATATAGTTGAGATAATACATTTCCGTTTTCTAATGAACTCATATCACTTACTATCGTCATAAAAGGGCCTATGCCTAGTACGCCAATAACTTCTGCTAGTGCCATGATGACCACTAATAACTGTAGTTTTATTAGTTTTCTCTGCTGATCAATAGTGAGTAGGGAATATAATTCTTTTAAGTCTTTTATCATTTCAGAATTGACTCTTTATTTTTTAATTTATTTATTTTTACAATCTGATAAATAAATACAAAAATAACTGAAAATACTCCGCCTAAAAATGTGATTACTATACAAATAATAGATCGACTTGGAGCAGATCTTCGCTCTGGGATAATTGGAGGGTCAATTATCTCAAACGCATAGCCCTCTCTTGCGTCAGCCAACATAATTGTCCTGGTTTGCTGCTCAATTAGCGTATAAAACATATTACGCATTTCAACTAATTGTGTTGTACCCAGCTGCTCAGTTAGATAATTTATAGCTCTACTTGCTTCAAGCGTATCATTTAGACGCATTTCCTCATTTAAATCAGCGATCAACCAGCTTAGCCATTCTTTAATTTTCTGCTGATCGTACCACTCTATTGCAACTGTAATAAGCCCTGTGGCAGGGTCTTCGACAATATCCAAAATATCGATAAAGGTGTTGTAAACCTCCCAATTAGTTGGTTCAGGCTGCATTGGAGGCTGCACTTCCCTAACCCAGCGTAAATTTTGCTCATCATAAATTTCAGGGTCTATTTCAACATCCCCGCTTCTACCGCTAGGACGTGAAGCCATCAGTGGAACGGTAATATTATGATCTTTAAAAAAGTCGTATAAAAACACTCTAGATCTTAATGTTGCAAGAGCTTTAGTTTTATTACTTGTAGCTGAAGACTCTCCGATATTAATTCCAGCTAAACTCGCCAATCCTCCTAACTGCCCTGATAATGAGACATTGCTACTATTTTCTTGTTCAGCAGGAGAAAGTAATACTTCAGACCTGTATATATCTGGTAAACTTAATGCGTAGATCACAGAAGCCACAGCGAAAAATAATGTCATGACACTGATAATCCACTTTCCTTGCCAGAGTATGCTCCAGAGCTCTAACAGATCAATCTCATTATCGTAAACATGGGGGGGTTCGTTTTGATATTGTGATTTTTTTTTACTCACATTTAGACCTCAAATATTTATAATTATTAACAATAGATCTAACATCAACGTTCAACTCGTTAGCTAATTTCAATAATAAGAGCAATTCTTAAGTTAGCATCTAACAGGACGCTTTAGGTGTCTTTCCAGGAAACCCGTAATATTAACCGCGGTATGTACGACTCCTGAGCCATGGTTACTAGACCCGTGATCTCTCATCCTTGGCAATTGTCATAATTAATGAGAACGCTTTATAGGCTTCTTTATCTGAATAAATCACGTTGCTCGCCGATGACGGCTCCCTCACCCATTGCTAATTAGTTTCATTATAAATTTCTGGTCAACCTCTCTCATACCTGAGGCCTCACTAGACATCATGCCTATAAAAGGAACCAGCAGGGAATACCGTTCAAAAAATCACTGATAAAGAAACGCGACTGAATAATCGCCATGACCCTGTTTTTATTCTGACCTAGTTTTCGCCAGCAGTATCCAGATTAATCCCTGACAAGCTGGTCAATCCGCCGAATTGACCTAATTGCCTTCCTAGAGCACCGCCACCATTTTCATAATTAGCCGGAGCAAGCAGCACTTCGGTTCCATAGGTATCAGGAAGACATAGAGCATATAGCCCGGAGCCCACAGCAAACACTGTAGTAATAACAATGACCAACCATTTGCTGTCCCTGATGAGGTGACAAAACTCTAGTAAGTCAACTTCATCCTCGCTTGTGTAGCGAGCTTCTCTGGTTTCTACTGACTGCATCAATCAATCCTGCTTATACTTTCCAGAGCTAGCACGGTGGTTGCCAGATTAAACACGACAGTGGAGATGTTCATCCAAGTTATTAAAGGGTCTCTTAGGTCGGCATCATAGGGCACAACGATGCTGTCCCCTGGCTGTAATGAAAAATTATCATCCTGGAACGAAAACCAGGAGCCTCTGTTACGGGAGTATGGGATTACTTCCCCATTTGATCGAATGACAAAAATGTTATCGATATCCGCATTGGTGTTATATCCACCACTCATGTCAATATAATCAAGTACTGTCTCTTCTGGACCATATAAATGGGATGTGGCCAGCTGCACTTCACCCAGCACAGAAATTTCCTGACGGGTACGGGGAATTAACAGTTGGTCTCCGTCTCTTAAAATAACATCCGCTTGGCTGTTTCCTGCCAAGATCCCGGGGATATCAATGACCAGTCTTCCTGTGGGTTCAGCTTCCTCAATCTCATTGAGGAGCTCGTTCATCACTTCAATATTGACCCGTTCATCCTGAAGCTGGCCGGTCGTGGTGGTCAGACTGGCATTAAGAATGTTTCGGGTGAGCCTGCGGTTGAAATCATCAAGCAGAGCCTGTTCATTTCGTCGGAGCTCTTCTCGCAGGAAAATCCCGGCTCCAGGATCGGCATACTGGGTTAAGCCGCCTGCTCTTTCGATCAATTCACTGAGTTGATCCTCTTTCCCGATGATGTAGGTTCCCGGAGAACGTACTTCCCCGCCAATAACAACGGTTTCAAGTTCACCCCAGTTGGGTAACTGGCGCACGGTTAACTGGTCAAGTGGTAGTAACGCTGAATTGAGCGTGAGTTGGTCAAACAGATTAAGTCGTATATTTTCCCGAACAATCCCTTCTTCAGGGGTATTAATAGAACGGCTTAATTCTGCCTGGTTGAGGTCTGCATACTCAGCTGACCCACCGCCGGCCTGTAACAAATCTGCTATTGTCATGTTAGGCGTTAGAGGATAGTTTCCTGGGGAGCTGACAGAACCGGTTACGCCGACAACTTTGCGGAAGTCATTCTGCCCCGACTGATAGCGTAAGGTTTGAACCACAGGATGAATAAGAAGACGCCTGTCCAGGCGGTTTTCCAGGGAATTCTCGCCAAAAACCAGAAGGCGATCTTTGGTTTGTAATTGCATATCTTCAGCGCCACCTGGAGCCTGGAATACCTCTTCCAGATTCACCTGATAGACTTCGATATTTCTGCTGGGATATATTTCCCTGACCAGCAGCGCATAATCAAGATCCGGTGATGGCCTGAAATCATCCTCATCCAGGATATCGCTGATGCGCATCCCTTCGCGCCAGGCAAAAGAGCCAGGGCGATAGACATGTCCTTCAATGTGCACGCCTGATTCGATTTGATCCAGAATCGGATCAACGTGGAGCAGATCACCATCACTCACTGTGCTGTTCAGCCCAGCCTCGGTATTAAGGTTGACATCAAAGATTTCACGCTGCCCAAGCGGGTTAATGCGTTCGACATGGGCCAGCAAGGGGAATGCCGTTGGCATGGTGCCCCCTGCCAGGGCTAATAACTCTTCTACTGTTTCCTCATCATCCAGCTCGAAAATGGCCGGGCGTCTGACCTGGCCGGAAATACCGACGGTACGTCCAACGGTTGGGATAAAGATGACATCATTCGGCTGCAGGCGAGAATCGGCACTGGTATCACCACTAATCAGCAAATCATATAAATCCAGTTCCGTGATGATTTCACCATTGCGGATTAGCTGAACATTTCTCAAGGAGCCCAGATTGGAAACACCACCACTAGAAAACAGCGCGTTGGTGATGGTTGCCAGTGAGCTGACCGTATATATGCCCGGTTGGAAAGCCTCTCCCAAAACAAAAATCTGGATGGAGCGTAGCGCTCCCATGGTGACGGTGACTTCCTGACCAATCAGGGTGTTGGCAACTGTTTCCTGCACCAACTCTCGCATTTCTTCAAAACTTAAACCCGAAACATTCAGAGGCCCCACTTCCGGAAATTGCATAATGCCTTCCCGAGAAACTGCCAGTTCATAACGCACATTACGTTGCCCGTACATTTGCAGAACAACAGTATCTCCCGGACCAATCACATAATTTGGTGGAACCGGAATATCGGTCGCCGGCGCAAAGGTGGAAGGCACACCGGCAAACAAGTCATAGCCAAAGGGCTCTATATTCTGATCTCGATTTGGGGCAACTGAGCGCAGTCTTTGCTCATTATTAAATCCATTATTGTCTATTTCCTGAAATTCCCCTTCCGGAATGATTAATTCTCCGTTTGCATCCAGTATCCCCATCTGCTCCAGTTCACCCAGCGGGTCCAGCGCGGCAACATTGATATCGAGGTTAACCAACCGCACCACTTTACGGCGAATTCTCTGACTTCGGGTGTCAGAAGCATCATTGCGAACCCGTAAGTTATCTCTGGCTTCGATATCCTGCTGAACCTGATTGTCGCTTGCCTCAGCATTGCCTGGAGATCGTGGTGTGACGGTTTCGGGTTGGGTCACAGGCAACTCAAAGCCGGAGGTATTCCCCAATTCGAGTTGCTGCAGAATGGTTTGGCGTTGCTGGGGAGATAATTGATTGAATTGCTGTTGTTGCTCAGGGCTCAGGTTTTGCAGAATGCTCATTTGGGCGAAAACGGGACTGACTGCCAGCATCCCTGACAGGAGATAAGCAACTAGTGATCTGAGCGCCGATTTGTAGTTCTTCTGATGTGCCATATGAACTTATCTTTCTAAGTGATTATTTTTTCGACATACTATCTGTAAAACAAGGGCAGAATAATACCCTAGTCCCGGGATATCAGCCAATTTTTTAACCAACAGATTTTGGGCTATTTTCAACCATATCTGCTCTAATTTTTCCGGCCTCAGCTTTGAGTGATTCGATTTCTTCCTGCAATTGGCGGTGCTCTGCCTGTTTTCTTGCCAAAAAGCGCAGGGTGACCTTGCCCTTCTCCTCTATCCCTTTCAGAGTCAACACATAGAGATAGGCCTTTTTATTAGTACTTTTCCTGAAGCGTCGGGCTTTGACCAGGCCCTTATCAACCAATGCTTTTAGGCAAAAGTTCACCTTCCCCAGACTGATACCCAGGTGTTTGGCAATTTCACGCTGGCTTAACTCAGGCTGGGTTTCCAGCAACTTGAGCAATTCATAACGATCTTTGTCGCTCAGGACAGACATTTGGCTAGGAGAATTATTGTTTAATTTAGTAGTAGATAGAGGGTATATTCAGGTTTGAGGCACGCTACCGCCCTACCAGCTAGAAAGGCATAATCAACAGGCGTTCAACGCGTGAACACTATATCAGCTCTTCCCTGGAGGCAAAAGGATAAATATCAGGAAATTTGTGATTCAGGTATGAAAAAAAGGGATCAGTGAAATTGCCCCTGCCTATCAGCTATTAAACGGGCATAACAGCATTTAATGGCAGTGAAATCTGTTGTTGCTTACCGAGCATGGAAATCAACAAAATCACGCGTTGATCACTGTCTTGCTCTTTGATGATCGCCTGTAAGCCTTTGAAACTGGATTGAGTGATTTCTACTTTATCACCTGGCGCATAAATAAAAGGCTTTTTGGCAGTCTGATCGACGATTCCTGACTCATCCGCCAGTAAGCGCAGTGACTCTATAATTGCTGAAGGCACCATTGCCGGATACTCGGAAAATTTCACCAGCTTGATAACTCCCCGGGTCGAGCGGATTGTCGACCATTGATCAGTGAGTTCATCCAACTGGATAAACAGGTAGCGGGGAAATAAAGGGTCAAGGACTTTCACCTGTCGATCAGCTTTTAGTTTGTAAGATTGCAGGCGGGGGTAAAACACGGTAAAGGACTGGTTTTCCAGATGCTCTTTCGCCCGGTCTTCCTGCCTGGGGCGGGTCATTAACAGATACCAGTTACTCATCTTCTAATTGTACAAAATCGAGTTTTGGATGGATACCTCGTTAATTAGGCACAGCCCATATTCATGCTTTTAATTACTCTCTATAATCGCCACTTTTCGCTAAAGTAATACAAGTTAGAGGTAGTCATGAAGGCAACGTTTTACGGTATAGGTTATGTTGGCCTGGTTCAGGCCGCGGTACTGGCAGATGCTGGCCATCATATTTGCTGTGTCGATATAGACGAAAAGAAAATAGCCGACCTCAAAAATGGCATTATTCCCATCTATGAACCTGATTTGACTACCCTAGTTGACCGTAACCATCTTGCTGGCCGCTTGAAGTTCACGACAATTGCCGAGGAAGGCGTCGATTTCTCTGATGTTCAGTTTATTGCTGTCGGCACACCACCCGATGAAGATGGATCGGCTGATCTCAAATATGTATTACAGGTCGCTGAAACTATTGCCACTCATATGCTTGCTTCCAAGGTCATTGTTGATAAATCCACTGTGCCTGTTGGCACGGCGGACATGGTCAAGCAAAAAGTTACTGAGGTGCTAGCTTCCAGAGGAGAGGTTCTTGATTTTTCGGTCGTTTCCAACCCCGAATTTCTAAAAGAAGGCGCTGCAGTAAAAGACTGCCAGCGTCCTGATCGTATCATTATCGGTACAGATTCAGAAACGGCCGAAGAAGCCATGCGCGAGCTTTACGCCCCATTCAACCGAAATCATGACAAGATTATCGTCATGGATGTCCGTAGCGCTGAACTCACCAAATATGCTGCCAATTGCATGCTCGCCACCAAAATCAGCTTTATGAATGAAATTGCCAATATCGCTGAACAGGTAGGGGCGGATATTGAACAGGTTCGTCATGGTATTGGCTCCGACCCCCGAATCGGATACCAGTTTATCTATCCGGGGTGTGGTTACGGAGGGTCATGTTTTCCCAAAGACGTACAGGCGTTGATTCACACGGCCAATACCCTGGATTACAAGCCGGAAATTCTTGAGGCAGTCGAAGCAGTCAACATTCGTCAGAAGAACAAACTCTTTGATTATATCTGTCGCCACTTCGGCGTGACTGAACAGAAAAAGACCGGTTTGCACAAGAAAACATTTGCTTTATGGGGCCTGTCTTTCAAACCCAATACCGATGATATGCGTGAAGCACCTTCCCGAGCCCTGATGGAATCTCTCTGGGCTGCAGATGCCAGAGTGCAGGCCTACGATCCACAGGCTATGGAAGAAGCCCGGCGAATTTACGGTGAGCGTGAAGATTTTATCCTCTGTGATTCTAAGGAAGTTGCACTTGAAGGGGCCGATGCCCTGATTATCTGCACCGAATGGCAAAGTTTTCGAGCCCCTGATTTTGAACAGATCATCACTGCACTGAATGAACCCCTGATTTTTGACGGTCGTAATATCTACGACCCTGAAAAAATGGCTGAACTGGGCTTTTCCTATTATGCCATTGGTCGAGGCCTGTCAGTGACTGGTGGGAAAGCGTGAAATATCTTGTTACCGGGGCTGCCGGGTTTATCGGCAGCTTTGTATCAGCCAGACTTTGTCAGGCTGGTCATGAAGTTGTCGGTATTGATAACCTTAATGATTACTATGACCCGGTCCTGAAGCAGGCGCGCCTGGATACCATCACCAATCACTCCAAGTTTCGTTTTATCTGGATGTCACTTGAAGACCGCAAGAATATGGAATATCTGTTTGCTGATGAACATTTCGACCGGGTCATTCATCTTGCTGCCCAGGCTGGCGTGCGTTATTCCATTGAAAACCCGCATACCTATATTGATTCCAATATTGTCGGCTTTCTGCATATTCTGGAAGGCTGCCGAAACCAAGGAATTGAGCATCTGGTTTATGCTTCCTCCAGCTCTGTCTATGGGATGAATGCCAAGGTTCCCTTTTCGACGACAGACAATGTTGATCATCCGGTTTCTCTATATGCTGCTACCAAAAAATCCAATGAGTTGATGGCTCATACCTACAGTCATTTATACAGTATTCCAACGACCGGTTTACGGTTTTTCACAGTCTATGGCCCCTGGGGTCGACCTGACATGGCTCCAATTTTGTTTGTGGATGCCATTGCCAAAGGAGAAACCATAAAGGTTTTTAATCATGGTGATATGCAGCGAGACTTTACCTATATTGACGACATCGTTGAGGGAGTCATGCGTGTACAGGATAAGATTCCCGGCACAGACGATGCGCTGACTGATTCAAGCGCCTCTCCCTACTACCGTCTGTTCAATATTGGCAATAACCAGCCGGTGGCACTGGAGGATTTTATCAGCTGTATTGAAAACGCTTTGGGAAAAAAGGCAGTGAAAGAATATCTGCCAATACAGCCTGGAGATGTAAAACGCACATATGCAGACACAAGCAACCTGGAGGCTTATGTTGCTTACAAACCTTCCACGCCTCTGCAGGATGGTATCAATGAGCTAGTAAAATGGAGACTGGAGTATCTGAATTATTAGGGGTCTGTCCCCAATTTACACCCTCGCAGCTCTAAGACTTTCCAAATGCAGCTCAATCGCATCATGAATAAGTTCAATCACCTCTTCTCTGGAAGAACCTGCTGCTACACAGCCAGGTAAGTCCGGTACATATGCACCAAAGCTCGACGGGCCCTGTTCAATAATCACCGCATATTTCATATACCCCACCCTTTAATCTTTATCTGCTTATACAGCAGACACCTGTACTTTTACGCCCAGGCTGCTCAGGACTTTCTGTACGGTTTCGTATCTGGGTTTTGCTCCCGGAGCAAGGGCTTTGTAGAGACTTTCACGGCCCAGGCCTGACTTCCTGGCAATTTCAGACATGCCGCGTGCTTTAGCAACATGACCGACTGCAGCCAGGAAAACATCCGGGTTTTCATCTTCCAGGGCTGCAGAAAGATACTCGGCAATCAATTCTTCATTATCAAGGTATTGGCTGACATCAAAATCAGTTACTTTAATCATCTTCAACTCTCAATTTCGATAGTATTTTCCTGGCTCGCTCAATGTCCCTGGACTGGCTGGACTTTGTTCCACCGATTAGAAGGAGAATAACCTGCTTTCCTTTTTTCGAATAATAAACACGGTACCCTTTACCTGCATGAATGCGTAGTTCGTGCAATCCACCTCTGAGTGATTTGGAATCACCGAAATTCCCCTGACGCAGGTTCTCTAATCGAGTAAAGATACGAGCTAAAGCTTTAGTATCTTTTACGCCTCTAAGCCATTTGGAGAAATATACTGTTTGTTTAAATTGATACATTACAATTGTATCTATATGGATACAGTCGGTCAAGTTTCAAGCAGCTTAAGACGAAGTATTGAGGGCACAACTTCATATCATTCGTTTAGCACAGACACTCCCTTATCTGATCAAAGCCAAAGCCTCTGCCCTGTAAAAAGCGCTGGCACCGGGCGCGGTCTTTGGGCTTGCTGAGGTCAATGCTGCCAAAACGCTTTTCCTTGGCGGCGCGACATAATTCCGTCCAGTCATATTCTTCGTTATACAGGGCTTCCCTGACCTGGGCGGAATCCAGGCCCTTGGGGTAGAGTTCAGCTTCGATTTTCAGGGGGCCGAAGCCGCGATTGCTGCGGTAGCGGATATACGCTTCTAGGTATCGCTGGTCGGATTGCAGGTTTTCATCCCGCAGCTTTTCCAGTGGCGGAATGACCTCTTCATCCGGGAAGCGGGATTGGAGTTTGTCGGTGAGTTCCTGGAAGGAATGCTCACGTCGTGCCAGCAGGTCCATGGCAGCACGACGGATGGCTATTTCAGGTTTCTCTTGTTTGTGCTTTTTATCCTTTTGACCCTTTTCATCCTGCCTGTCATGCCGGGGCCGGAATTCTTCTCCAGTCTCGGAGTTCATTCGCCTGCAGCAACAGCCTCTTCGGATTCATCGAGCTCGTCCTTACTGGCAGGAGCCGGTTTTTCGGGTTTGGCCAGCAGCTTGTCGCGCAGAGCAGTTTCGATTTCCTGGGCAACTTTCGGGTTTTCTTCCAGGTACTGCATGGCGTTCTTCTTGCCCTGCCCGATTTTGTCACCTTTATAGGCATACCAGGCGCCGGCTTTCTCGACCAGGTCATGGGTAACTCCCAGGTCGATAATCTCACCCAGTCGGGAGATGCCCTTGCCATAGTAAATCTGGAATTCGACCTGTTTGAATGGTGGCGCCACCTTGTTTTTGACGACCTTGACACGGGTTTCGTTGCCCACCACTTCATCGCCTTCCTTGATGGAACCGATACGACGGATATCCAGGCGCACGGAAGAATAGAATTTCAGGGCATTACCGCCGGTGGTGGTTTCAGGTGAACCGAACATCACGCCGATCTTCATGCGAATCTGGTTAATGAAGATCACCAGTGTGCCGGAGTTCTTGATATTGCCGGTCATTTTACGCAGGGCCTGGGACATCAGGCGCGCCTGCAGGCCCATGTGGGAGTCTCCCATATCGCCTTCAATTTCAGCACGGGGAGTCAGCGCAGCAACCGAGTCAATGACGACTACATCGACAGCGCCGGAACGTACCACCATGTCGCAGATTTCCAGGGCCTGTTCGCCGGTATCCGGCTGGCTGACCAGCAGGTCGTCGACATTCACACCCAGGTTGCCGGCATATTCCGGGTCCAGCGCATGCTCGGCATCGATAAAGGCACAGGTGCCGCCGGCTTTCTGGGCTTCGGCAATGACCTGCAGGGTCAGGGTGGTTTTACCGGAGGATTCCGGGCCGTAGATTTCCACCACGCGGCCTTTGGGCAGGCCGCCAATCCCCAGGGCAATATCCAGCCCCAGCGAACCGGTTGAAATGGCAGGGATACGTACCCGCTCGGAGTCGCCAAGGCGCATCATGGAGCCTTTGCCGAACTGTCTTTCAATTTGTGCCAGTGCCGCACTGAGTGCTTTTTCTTTATTACTGTCCTGTTTGTTTCTGTCCTGGTCTGCCATTAACTTGAACCTGTTGAATACTGCGGATTGATGAAGTGTTAGCCCTTGAAGCTGTTTTCTGAATCTTGTCCCTGAAACTTGTTCCTGAAAAATGCCTGAAACCGGCATCTGAAAGTCCAGAATTACGGCGAAAATTTGCCGAAATTCGAGTGGCCTTTCAGGGATTAATTAAAGCAGAAAGGGACACTTTGTTCAAAAGAGTTTTTTGTATGCGCAGAGTGAATCACGTAGAATCTTTGGCTTTACTTTTCCCGGATTTCACTGTCCCGATCAATCGATAAAACAGACACAAGAAGCGTATTTTGAACAAACCCGTTTCCACCCATACCCCGATGATGCAGCAGTACCTGAAGGTCAAGGCCGAGCATCCGGATGAGCTGCTGTTTTACCGCATGGGAGACTTCTACGAGCTGTTTTATAGTGATGCCGAGAAGGCTGCAAAACTGCTGGATATCACCCTGACGGCTCGCGGTAAATCAGCCGGTTCCCCGATTCCGATGTGTGGTATCCCCTATCATGCTGCCGACCGTTACCTGGCGAAGCTGGTTGAACATGGGGTATCCGTTGCCATCTGTGAGCAGATTGGCGACCCGGCCACCAGCAAGGGACCGGTCGACCGCAAGGTGGTCAAGCTGATTACCCCGGGGACGCTGAGTGATGAAGCCCTGCTGGAGGATACCCAGGATCGCCTGTTATCCGCTCTTTATCATGACAACAAGCATTACGGCCTGGCCAGCCTGGACCTGAGTGCCGGGCGTTTCACCATCGTCCAGGTCGACAGCGAAAGTGAAATTCTCAATGAACTGGCGCGGATTCAGCCGGCCGAATTGCTCATTGGGGAAAGCAGTCAATGGCCGGCAGTTGTGAGTAAACGAGCCGGCTTGCGCAAACGGCCTGACTGGGACTTTGATCTGGATAGTGCTGAACGTTCGCTGAAGAAACAGTTTCAGGTGGATTCCCTGGAAGGCTTTGGTTGCGAAGGTCTAGATACTGCCCTGAGTGCTGCTGGTTGTCTGCTGAACTATGCCCGTGAAACCCAGTTTTCCGAACTGCCGCATTGCCAGACCCTGCGGGTCGAGCAAAGTGATGACAGTCTTATCTTGGACAGCATCAGCCGCCGCAATCTGGAGATTGACCGGAACCTGGCAGGCAGTCAGGAAAATACTCTTTCCGCAGTGTTTGACCACTGCTCCACGCCGATGGGCTCGCGCCTGTTAAAGCGCTGGTTACACAGACCGATCCGCAATGTCGAGCAACTGCGTTTACGCCAGCAGGTCGTCAGCAGCCTGATCGAAAATTATCACTATGAAAAACTGCAGGAATTGCTGGCGCAGATCGGTGATCTGGAGCGAATTGTTAGCCGCATCGGCCTGCGCTCGGCCCGCCCCCGGGATCTGGTTAAACTGCGTGCTGGACTGGGTTTGCTGCCTGAGTTACAGAAGCTGTTAAAGCCCATTGATTCCCCGCACCTGCAAAGCCTGGCGCAAAGCATCGGTGAGCATCCTGGCCTGCATCAGGAACTGCTCAAGGCCGTCGAGGAAAACCCGCCGGTAGTGATTCGTGAAGGCGGTGTCATCGCCAAAGGCTACGATGCAGAACTGGATGAGCTGCGTGAACTGAGCAGCAGCGCCGGTGAATTTCTGACCCGGTTGGAAGCAGAGGAAAAAAAACGTACCGGCATCAGCACGCTGAAAGTTGGCTATAACCGCGTGCATGGATATTATATTGAGATCAGCCGCGGGCAGTCGGAACAGGCCCCGGCCGATTATATCCGTCGCCAGACCCTGAAAAATGCCGAGCGCTTTATCACGCCGCAATTAAAAGAATTTGAAGACCGGGTACTCAGCGCCAAAAGCAAATCCCTGGCCAGGGAAAAGCAGCTTTACGAAGCCCTGCTGGACAAACTTGCGGAAGACCTCAGAGCTTTGCAGGAAAATGCCTTCGCGCTGGCAGAGCTCGATGTATTGTGCAATTTTGCCGAACGGGCCAAGGCCCTGAACCTGGCCTGTCCGGAATTAAGTGACAAACCCGGTATCCGTATCACCCAGGGGCGCCATCCGGTGGTGGAACAGGTCATGGATGAAGCATTCGTGGCCAATGACCTGGAGCTTGCTCCCTCGCGCAACATGCTGATGATTACCGGACCGAACATGGGTGGTAAATCGACCTATATGCGCCAGACCGCGATTATCGTCCTGCTGGCCCATACCGGCAGTTTTGTGCCGGCCGAAAAAGCACAAATCGGTCCGGTCGACCGTATCTTTACCCGTATCGGCTCGTCTGATGACCTGGCCGGCGGCCGCTCAACCTTCATGGTGGAAATGACGGAAACCGCCAATATTCTGCACAATGCCTCCGAATCCAGTCTGGTGCTGATGGATGAAATTGGCCGCGGTACCAGCACCTTTGACGGTCTTTCCCTGGCATGGGCCTCTGCGGTGTATATCGCCACCCAGGTCAGGGCCCAGACCCTGTTTGCCACGCATTATTTTGAGCTTACGGCCCTGGCCGAGCAGATTGACACCATCCATAACGTGCACCTGAATGCCACCGAACATGGTCAGGGCATCGTGTTTTTACATAGTGTGGAGGATGGCCCCGCCAGTCAGAGTTATGGCCTGCAGGTTGCCCAGCTGGCCGGTGTGCCGCAATCGGTGATTGAACAGGCCCGGCAGAAACTCGGGCAACTGGAAAGCGAGGCACAAAAACATGCCGATGCCGACAGTTACCAGAGTGATCTGTTCATCGCAGCGCCCCCGGCAGCAAACCATCCCGTGCTGGAGAAACTACTGGCGTGCAAACCGGATGAGCTCAGCCCGAAACAGGCACTTGAGCTGTTATACAAGCTCAAAGAAGAGCTTTAATTGCATAAAAGACAAGATGGCCCCGACAAATGCTGACAAATGGGGTCTGTCCCTATTTAGGAAAAAGGGGACTGTCCCTATTTTCACCGATTATAGTGGCCGCCAAGCGCAAAGATGTAGATTGATGAGTCATCGAACTTGTACACAATCCGATCTTTCCGGGATAGGCGCCGGGACCAAAATCCGCTTAGATTGTGCCTAAGTGGTTCGGGTTTGCCCAGCCCCACACTGGGGTCATCATTGCGGATGAGTTCCTTGATTATTTTACGTGCAGCATTATGCAGCTTTTTGTCCTTTTGCCGCATCTCCTCATACTCTTCCCAGGTCCTGCCCTCAAATACCAGTGATCTCATCCATTTGCTCTTTGCCGGGGGTATATCCTTTACCCTCACTATGAGTTTTGAGCGACTCTGCCAGTTGCTGCATCAGCTCGCTGTTTTGCAAAATATACAGAGTCTCCTGTTCACGTTCCCAATCCTCGGCACCAATTACCACAAAATCTTCGCCGGCCCGTCGGGTCACCCGCAAAGGCTCATGCTTGCCCAGGCTTTGTTCGACAAGTTTTTTCAGGTTTTCCCTGAATTTGTTAACGCTTACTGTGTCCATTTTAAATACCCTGTCATGCATGACATAATTATGTACGGAAATCCCGTACGATTATATTCTAAGGCCCATGGCAATCACAAGCATCCGCCCGTCAGTGAAAAATGGGGTCTGTCCCCTATTTAGTAGCTAGTACGTGGCGGTTAATTCTTGTAAAATTCCCCGCCTGTTTTAATGATTGGAGACCGCGCATGACCTTTATCGTTGGTGAAAACTGCATTCGCTGCAAACATACAGACTGTGTCGAAGTATGCCCCGTGGACTGTTTCTATGAAGGCCCCAACATGCTGGTCATCAATCCGGATGAATGCATTGACTGCGCACTGTGCGAGCCGGAGTGCCCGGTGGATGCTATTTATGCTGAGGATGAAATTCCTGAGGATCAGGCTGAATTCCTTGAGCTCAATGCCGAACTTTCCGAACAGTGGCCCAATATCACTGAAATGAAAGATCCCTTGCCGGATGCTGAAGAATGGGCCGATAAGCCCAACAAGCGCGAATTTCTTGAGCGCTGAATCAGTTCTTCACCTGGGAAAGCCCTGATCCAGAAGCTCCAGTTTAATTCCTTCCCGCTCGACAAAGCGTCTGAGGCGTGAAAGAGCTTCCAGCTGAATCTGCCTGACTCGCTCCCGGGTCAGGCCGACTTCCCTGCCAACTTCATCCAGCGTGCTGCTTTCATAACCATAAAGACCGAAACGCCGGGCGACAATTTCAGATTCCCGCGCATCAAGGCGTTCCACCCAGCGTTCCAGTTTCTGCTGTAAATCTTCTTTTTCCAGAATGCTCTGAGGATCGACACTGGCATCATCGGGAAAGATATCCAGCAGACTTTTGTCCTCATCCTGCGGCAAGGGAGTATCTGCCGAACACACTTTCACTTCTTTCTTGCGCAATTTGGCGATATAGCTAACTGATTTTCCCATTCTTGCGGCCAGTTCTTCGTCGCTTGGTTCCCTGCCCAGTTCTTCCGTCAGCTGCCTGATGATTCGAGTGCAGGCATTGATCTCCTTGATCAGGTGTATCGGCATGCGAATGGTTTTGCCATTATTCATGATGGCGCGGTCTATACTCTGCTTGATCCACCAGGTTGCATAGGTAGAAAAACGGTAACCGAGCTCTGGATCGAATTTTTCCACGGCCCGTATCAGGCCCAGATTGCCCTCTTCGATCAGATCCAGAAATGACAGGCCACGATTCAGGGAGCGTTTCGCCAGTGTGACTACCAGGCGCAAATTGGATTCAATCATCTGCTTCTTGGAATCGGCATCTCCGAGCGCAACCTTACGCGCCAAACGAATTTCCTCAGTGGCGGACAGCAGGGGCTTATGGCCGATTTCATTCAGGTATAAAGTGGTTGGGTCAAGTTCAGCAGAACCGGCTTTTTGTTTATTCCCAACCGGAGTATTCGGTCTCGACGATTTGTACGAAGGGACCATTTGTTTTATGTATTCGGGCGAAGGAGGAACTTTCTTTTTATTGTTATCAGACTGCTCTGGAGGGGTATCCTTCGTATCATCCATGCTTGACTCCTTGTCGTTTGGTTTTATTTTTTATTTTGGCATCCAGTTTGCTCTTTGCGCAGCAGAACGAATCATGTCTGCTGGAAATGAATACAGTATAGTACAGCTTTCCGGCCTTCGAAAATTTACTGGAATAAAAATTTAGAAACTAGCGCGGCGGCAAATAATTGGCCGGATTAACTGGCTGCCCGCCCAGTCGGATTTCAAAGTGCAACATGTCCCGGTCAATGCCGGTCGAGCCAAGACTGGCGATCTGTTGTCCCCGGGTGACTCTGTCACCTTCCGTGACGAGCAAACTGTCATTATGTGCATAGGCACTGAGATAGTCATCGTTGTGTTTGATAATAATCAGCTCACCATAGCGCAGCAGTGCACTGCCGGCATAGACCACTTCACCGGACTCCGCTGCATAGACCGGGTCACCGGAAGTGCCGGAAATATCAATTCCCTTGTTGGCATTTTCTGCGGCAGAAAAATTACTGATGATTCTGCCGTTGGCGGGCCAGACCCAGCGCAGCAATGCATTGCTGGTTCCGGCTGCCCGGGTCTGTGATGTCCCGGTCGGGCTGGTATTGCGTGAAGCAACAGGCGGCTCTGTCGCTACAGGTGACCTGGCCGGGGCAGAGGCTAGCTGAGCTTCAATATTGCTGACATCCAGGCTAAGTTCCTGGCCAGGATAAATCACATAAGGTGAGGGAATATTATTGGCCAGCGCCAGCTCCTGAAAATCAAGGTCATACATCCATGCAATGGCATAAAGTGTTTCTCCCTCGTTAACACGATGCGCCGGTCCCTGTCCCAGAATAACGGTGGTTCTGGCGGAAGGTTCGACCTCTTGTCCAATATCCACGACCGGAGCGCGATAAGGTGTATTGGTGCCACAGGCAACAAGCAGCAGCCCAATTAAAACGCATATGCTTTTGCAGATCAGACTCTTCATGTCTTCAGGCATCCGTCCGGGTAAATTTTTCCAGCAAATAAACCAGTGCAAAACCAATCATAGTCAGAAGCACAAAGCTGGTCCAGACTGACAGCGAATTTCCACCGTCGATCTGCTCCGGTATCAAGCCCTGAACCGAGCCCAACAAAATACCAAGCAAGGCAGCCATGGTCTGTTCATGCCAGCGCCTGAGCAAATAGGCCAGCACATTGGAAAAGGCAATCAATCCCAGCAGGCAACCAGCCATAAAAATCAGCAGCAGGACAAGATCAAAATTGCTCAAGGCATTCAGCACTGTTTCATAGGAGCCCAGCAATACCAGAATGAAGGCACCGGATATACCGGGCAAAATCATCGCACAGATTGCTATTGCCCCACTGATAAAAATAAACCAGCTGGCAACTTCCCCCTGTGTTTGCGGTATAAAGTTGATGGCAATTGCCAGAAAAATGCCTGCGGCAAACAGGCTGACAGTCTGTGAATTCCAGTCCCTGACTCCCTGCCTCAGGGTCAGTGCCGATGCCAGAATAAGGCCGATAAAAAAGGCTTTGATATGGCCTTCATAATTCAAAAGAAGATAGGTAATAAGGTTCGCCAGCAACAAGGCAGCACTGACGATACCCAGAAATAAAGTCAGCAGGAAATTACCGTTAATAAACTGCCAGCCTGCCTTGAACTTTCCCTGCAGCAGCAACTTCAGCGCATGGAAATTGCAGCGCTGGATTGAGTAGATGAGCTCTTCATAAATGTTGGTTATGAAGGCAATGGTCCCGCCTGAAACCCCCGGCACCGTATCGGCAGCGCCCATGGCCATTCCTTTCAGGAACAGCACGGCACGTTTTTTCAGCAGGGCTACCAGCGTTCTACTCCTTCCAGTAATGGCACAAAGACAACCGGCAATACATTTTCCACCTCAATCTTGCCATTGACCTTGCGACACACCTGTAATTCCTGGCGTCTGGGTTCACCTACCGGAATCACCATCACGCCGCCTTCGGCCAGTTGCTCAATCAGTGCCGGTGGCAGTTCGCTGGCAGCAGCAGTGGTAATGATTGCATCAAAGGGAGCATGTTGCGGCCAGCCATAACGGCCATCGGCACATTTCAGATGAATATTCGTCACGCCCAGTTTCAGCAAACGCTCCTTTGTCTTTTGCAGTAAAGGATTAATCCGTTCAATGCTGTACACCCGGCTGACCAGCTGTGCCAGAATCGCTGTCTGATAGCCACAACCGGTGCCGATTTCCAGCACCGAAGCTTTTTCATCCGGTACTGCACTGAGAATGATTTCGGTCATCCTGGCGACGACAAATGGCTGGGAAATGGTCTGGTCAAAACCGATCGGCAGTGAGACATCTTCATAGGCTCGATGGGACAGGGCTTCATCGATAAACAGATGCCGGGGCGTGGTACGGATGGCTTCCAGTACCGCAATCTGCTGAATGCCCTGCTCAACCAGGCGTTGAACCAGTCGCTCCCGGGTGCGCAGGGAAGTCATACCAATACCTTCACGTTCTCTTGTATTCAAAAGGCTATTTTCTCCAAGTCTTTTTGATTTGATGCTTCATGCCCTGCTTGGTCATACCCGGCTGTTCCCTCTTCTTCTGCTGCTACAGAATCCTGCCCGGAGCTGTCCTGTTCATTCGCCTGTTCAGAAGCCAGCGCCCTGAGTTTAACCAGTTCACGCAGAACCACCGTCGCATATGCGCCTTTGTTCAGGGTAAATTCCAGCTCGAGGGTTTCACTATCCACAATATGATGCTGCAGATCCCTGACCGGGGAACGCAGTGCCCGGCGCTGGCTATTCAGCCCGGCTGCCTCCAGTCCCGCGCATAAGGATTTCTCTGCAGCAGCTACACGCAGTTCCAGCTCGGCTGTTTGCCCCTGACTGCCAGACTTACTGCTACCCCACAGTGGACCGGTCGGATGAATGTCCATGCTTTCCAGGCGCTGGTTTATTTCCGGGTCGTCCGCCTGCGCTTTAAAGCTCGCGTCTGTGCCATCAAGTTGCATGACATCGCCCGCTAAAAACTGATTCCAGTTGCCAAGCTGCACCCGTTCAGACAGAACCCTGTTAAACAGCCAGGCCCTCGCCGCAGAGTAATACAGTCCTCGCTGATAATGCTGTTTGACTTTCAGCTCACCGGCCAGCATGCGTCTGGCCCGTTCAAGATTGTATTTATCCCGGCCAAAGCGCTGTGCGCCAAAATAATTGGGGACGCCCTGTACTGCGATTGTCTCCAGGCGGTCAAGCAAATATTCGGGATTCCCGCTCAATTCGCGCAGGCGAATCTGAAAACGGTTTTGCCGATGGCTGCCGCGTTTCAATTTGCGACTGTTACGTTTAACTTCCAGCACGCTCAGTAAATCAGAATTCAGTGCGTCAATATCAGCTGCGGTGTTATCCGTATTGCCTGGCAGGCGGATACTGAACCATTGTTGCGTAACCGCCTGTTTGTCCTTCATGCCGGAAAAGGACACATCGACAGCCGGGCGCTGGAAAAAATCGGACAGACGCTTTTGCGCTTCCTGGGTTGTCAGCCCGGTTTTTTCAATTAACAGTAATAAATGTTCACCTGCGCCATCCGGGGTAAAACTGATTTCTTCAAAAACTTTAAAATCTTCCGGGCTCACTTTGTAGCTGGCGATAATTTCCGGCTCCGGGTTTGCATATGCACAACTTTCCTCTGTCATCAGGACTGCTCCTGCAACAGCACAGACACCATTACCGCAATGCCTTCGCCCCGACCGGTAAAGCCGAGTCCTTCACTGGTAGTCGCCTTGATACTGATCTTATCCATGCTTTCGTCAAGCGTAGCCGCCAATACTTCTCGCATGGCCTGTTTATGTTCACTCAGTCGAGGCGCTTCAGCAATGATGGTGATGTCGGCATTATTTAAAAACCAGCCGGCATCGCTGATCAGGGTATAGACTCTGTCCAGCAAACCGAGGCTGTCGATATCTTTATACTGCGGATCAGTGTCGGGAAAATGCTGGCCAATATCGCCAAAGGCCAGCGCCCCAAGCAGGGCATCACACAGCGCATGTACCAGCACATCACCATCGGAATGCGCAAGCAGGACATGCGTATGCGGAATTTTTACGCCGCCCAGAGTGATACTTGCCCCTTCCCTGCCTTCTGCAGCAAAGCGGTGCACATCAAATCCGTTACCTGTTCTGAACATGTCTTGATTAATCCTGAGCCCGGCTTCTGGCCTGCTCACGCAATAAAAATTCTGCCAGCGGCAGGTCTTCGGGGGCAGTAATTTTAATATTGTCACTGCGTCCGGCGACCAGCTGCACCGGCCAGCCCATCTGTTCTATAGCCGCCGCTTCGTCGGTGGCTATTGCATTTTTCTCTTCCAGTGCCCGGATCGCAGCACGCAATTTGTGCAGGCGAAACATTTGCGGCGTAGCTGCCAGCCAGTATTGTTCCCGGGGTAAAGTCTCACGTACCTGTCCGTTCGCATCACTGTGTTTCAGGGTGTCCCTGACCGGTGAAGCCAGAATGCCCCCTGTTTCATGTCCCGCCAGTTCGGCAATCAGTTTGCTGATATCTTCTTTTCGCACACAGGGTCGTACGGCATCGTGCACCAGCACCCAGTCTTCATCTTTACCAAGTTCGGCAATCTTATCCAGCCCTCTGGCAACTGAATTCAGTCGTTCATTGCCTCCGCTGACACAAATCACTTCCGGAAATTCCCGAGCCAGATGTCCGGCAAAATACTGGTCATCCGGATTCAGTACCAGCACCACAGCGCTCAACTCCCCGCTACGCTGAATTGCTTCCAGGGTCCAGGCCAGTACTTCACGGTCATGTAACTTGAGGTATTGCTTGGGGATGGCGGAACCCATGCGTTTGCCAATCCCGGCTGCCGGAATCAGCCCCCAGCGGGCCACTTGCTTGTGTCGTGATAAAGGCGCAGTCTGGCTCAAAATTCAGTTACTGTCGTTTTCAGCAGCAGAACTCCTGCCCTGCTGGTTTTCGTCTTCGACAATCAGAAAGAAGGTTTCTCCTTCCCTGATCAAGCCCAGTTCATTGCGGGCATGTTCTTCAATCGCATCCATGCCTTCCTGCAATTCCTGTACTTCATTCTGCAGGCTAGCATTGCGCTCAAGCAGCTCAGCATTTTCCAGTGTCTGCATTTCGACTTCAGCATCGAGACGGTCAATATCCGCATAGCTGCCCTCACCTATCCACAGGCGATATTGCAGCCCCAGTAAAATGACAAACAGTACAGCGATTAATATTTTCAAGCCGTCTCCCTGTTCATAATCCGCTAAGCTTTTGTGAACTCCTTGATTCCCCGATAACTTGCCTGCGCCCCCAGTTCCTCTTCAATAAACAACAGGCGATTATATTTGGCAACCCGGTCGGAACGGCACAGGGAGCCGGTTTTAATCTGTCCGGCAGAGGTGGCAACAGCAAGGTCAGCAATCGTGGTATCTTCGGTTTCGCCGGATCGATGCGAGATAACAGCGGTATAGCCTGCCTTTTTGGCCATGTTGATAGCTGCCAGGGTTTCCGTCAGGCTGCCAATCTGATTGAATTTAATCAGGATCGAGTTGGCGATACTTTTTTCAATGCCCTCGGCCAGAATCCGGGTATTGGTGACAAACAGGTCATCACCAACCAGCTGAATCCTGTCGCCAATTTTTTCAGTCTGCACTGCCCAGCCATCCCAGTCACTTTCATCCATGCCGTCTTCAATAGACAGAATTGGATACTGATCACACAGCTCGGCCAGGTAATCGGCAAAGCCGGCACTGTCGTATTGCTTGCCTTCGCCTTTCAGGTCATAAATACCATCCTGGTAAAACTCCGAAGCGGCACAGTCCAGGGCCAGACAGATATCTCTGCCGGCTTTGAAGCCGGCTTTTTCCACGGCCGTCAGGATTGCTTCAAGAGCCGCAGCATTGGACGGCAGGTTTGGCGCAAAGCCTCCCTCATCTCCCACAGCCGTGCTCAGCCCCTGTGAATTCAACACAGATTTCAGGGCATGGAAAACCTCGGCACCATAACGCAGGGCCTCGGTAAAGTTCGGCGCACCGACCGGTTGAATCATGAACTCCTGGATGTCGACATTGTTATCAGCATGTTCACCACCGTTGATAATGTTCATCATCGGCACCGGCATGGTATAGGCATCATTGCCTCCGTTCAGCCCGGCAATATAGACATAGAGGCTCTGATTATTGGCACTGGCAGCCGCTTTTGCCGCAGCAAGCGAAACAGCCAGAATCGCATTGGCACCCAGACTGGCTTTATTGTCTGTGCCATCCAGGTCAATCATGGCCTGATCCAGGCCACGCTGATCGCTGACATCCTTGCCCGTCAGCAATTGGCAGATATCTTCATTGACTGCCCTGACCGCTTTCAGGACACCCTTGCCGCCATAGCGCTGGGGATCCTTGTCACGTAATTCCAGCGCTTCCCGGGAGCCGGTTGACGCTCCCGAGGGTGCACAGGCTGATCCAGTATGGCCTGATTCAAGAATGACATCGGCCTGTACGGTCGGGTTGCCACGGGAGTCCAGTACTTCTCTGGCTTTAATAGTCTTGATTGTTGTCACTTGGGTCTTTTCCTTATTGCTCTTTCTGTTTCAATTTCAATTTAATGGGATCACTTGCCATTCAGGCAGTATCAATTTCCGGCTGGCTTTTAATCAGCTCATCCACGGCCTTTATCTGAGTTAAAAAGGCCTCGAGTTTTTCCAGCGGCAAGGCACAGGGACCATCACACAGTGCCTTGTCCGGATCCGGATGGGCTTCCAGAAACAGGCCGGCAATACCCTGGGCAATTCCGGCCTTGGCCAGTGAAGTGACATCCTTGCGCCGCCCACCGGCACTGTCAGCACGCGCACCCGGCATTTGCAGGGCATGAGTCACATCAAACAGGACCGGGTAGCCAAAACTTTTCAGAATCGGGAAACCCAGCATGTCCACCACCAGGTTGTTGTAACCGAATGAGGTTCCGCGTTCACACAGGATCAGCTTGTCATTCCCGGCTTCCAGAAACTTGCTGATGATGTGCTGCATTTCCGCCGGAGCCAGAAACTGGGCTTTCTTGATATTGATCATCGCCCCGCTTTCAGCCATGGCCACCACCAGATCGGTCTGACGTGAGAGGAAGGCCGGCAACTGGATGATATCGACGATTTCCACGGCTGCCCTGGCCTGAGATACTTCGTGTACATCAGTCAGCAATGGCACTGCATATTTTTCTTTTACGGCTGCCAGGATCTGCAGGCCCTTTTCCAGACCGGGACCGCGAAAGGACTCCCTGGATGAACGGTTGGCCTTGTCGAAAGAGGCTTTGAATATGTAGGGGATGGACAGTTTGTCGCAGACCTGTTTGAAGACTTCAGCGGTTTCCAGGGCCAGTGCTTCAGATTCGAGTACGTTCAGACCGCCGACAAGAATCATTGGCGCCGTGTTGGCTATGCTGATGTCGCCAAGTTGTAGAGTTTTTTCCATAGCTTGCGCCCTCAGACGGTGGCACTTTTTTCGACGGCTGCTTTGACAAAGCCGTTAAACAGCGGATGGCCGTCGCGCGGTGTCGAGGTAAATTCCGGATGAAACTGACAGGCCAGAAACCAGGGATGATCCTGCAACTCAATGACTTCCATGAGTTTGTCATCCATGGATTTTCCGGAAACTATCAGGCCTTTGGCTCCCAGTTTCTCGACATAATTATTGTTCACTTCAAAGCGATGCCGGTGTCTTTCGACAATAACATCTTTCTGGTAACAGTTTTTGGCAATCGACCCTTCCAGCAGTCGGCATTCCTGACCTCCCAGGCGCATGGTGCCCCCAAGATCGGAATCTTCATCACGGACTTCTGTTTCACCACTGGAATCGGTCCACTCCGTGATCAGGGCAATGACCGGATCGGGACTGGCACGGTTAAATTCAGTACTGTGGGCTTCAGTCAGGCCCAGCACATGGCGGGCAAATTCAATCACGGCGATATGCAGCCCCAGACAAATACCCAGATAAGGAACCTTGTGTTCACGGGCATACTGAACCGTCTGGATCATGCCTTCGATGCCACGTTCCCCGAAGCCGCCTGGAATGACAATGGCATCCACCCCTTCCAGAATATCGGTGCCTTCCTTTTCAATGGTTTCGGCATCGATGTAACGGGTGGTGATATTTGTCGCTGTATGGATACCAGCATGTTTGATTGCTTCAATCAGGGATTTGTAGGCATCCAGCAGGTCCATATACTTACCGACCATGGCAATGACGACTTCCTGTTTCGGTGAACCGGAACGGTCCACGACTTCCTGCCATTCCGAAAGGTCCGCCGGCGGACAATCGAGGTTGAATCGTTCCACGACGATTTCATCCAGGCCGGTGGCATGCAGAAGCATGGGAGCCGAATAAATGGTTGCCGTATCCTGCAGGGATACCACGGCGCGTTGTTCGACGTTGGTGAACAGGGCTATTTTCTTGCGTGCTGATTCAGGAATTTCATGTTCGGAGCGGCAGACCAGAATATCCGGCTGGATACCAATGGAGCGTAAATCCCTCACCGAGTGCTGGGTTGGCTTGGTTTTGGTTTCTCCGGCAGTACGAATATAGGGCACCAGCGTCAGGTGCAAAAACAGGGCCCGGGAAGAACCCAGTTCAACCTTCATCTGGCGGATTGCTTCCAGAAAGGGCTGGGACTCGATGTCACCTACCGTGCCGCCAATTTCCACCAGAGCGACATCGGCATCACCGGCACCCTGTTCGATGCGCAGTTTGATTTCATCAGTAATATGGGGAATGACCTGAATCGTCGCGCCCAGGTAGTCGCCGCGTCGTTCTTTCTTGATGACGTCCTCATAGACCCGACCGGCAGTAAAGTTGTTAGCCTGGCTCATGGTGGTGCGTATGAAGCGTTCATAGTGCCCCAGATCCAGATCGGTTTCGGCACCGTCTTCAGTCACGAACACCTCGCCATGCTGGAACGGACTCATGGTGCCGGGGTCGACATTGATATAGGGATCAAGTTTGAGCATGGTCACTTTCAGACCACGGGCTTCGAGGATTGCTGCCAGGGATGCTGAGGTAATGCCTTTACCGAGAGAGGAAACTACACCGCCGGTAATAAAGATATATCGCGTCATTCTCAGCCCATCTTGGTGATACATAGATGGAGCTACAGATTACCAGAACGGCCTAATATCCACAATCAATATCTGCTCTCGGTAGCGCGTCATTTTGAAATTTCTTGTGGTGTAGAAGCCGCCGTTCCTGTCTTGCTCACCCTTCGATCTTTCCTGAGTATTTTTCCGGCGCTGCGGAACTCGCCTCCGGCTCAAACAGTCCTCGCGCTTAATCGGAAAAATACTCAGGAAAAAAGCATCTCAATGGGTGAGCAAGACAGGAACGGCGGCTTCTCTAGCAATGTCGTAAGTTTCCAACAATGTTAAAAGTACAGGCGTGATGGTGAGCTATTCTTTCGGAGACCGTCTGACGACAGGACGTCGTCAGCCGAGCCTGTACATGGATGTACGTTTTTTGGCGTGTCGACGAAAGAATAGCTCATCAGCACGCCTGAACATAAGCAGAAAAATTTCAAAATGACGCGCTACCCTGCTCTCTCCCAGCAAAGAATGACATGGTTTTCAGCACGCTCATCATCTTCGCCGTCCACCACAAACAGATCGGCGACCGCAACCAGTTTGCCGTTCCTGAACAGCAGTGGCATACGGTCCCGCATCCAGGGCGGCACTTTATAATCCTGATAGATCTTTTTGAAAGACCGGCTTCGGCGCCCCTGGGGTCTGACGCTTTTCTGCTCACTGGCAAAGCGAATTTCCAGGCAGTCATTTTCACTTATGGCGATGCCATGTTCGGACTCCCGTAAATTGAGTTTTCCCAGATTAGCCGGCAAGTCTATTTTATCGCCCGGGTTGATGGGTAAGGCCTGAAGCTGGCAGTCCCCGGAAAAGTTTTTCAGCACGTAAAGCCGATCCTGAAAACGCCGGGCCTGTACCTCAACGCCTTCCCTGCTCCAGCTTACCAGCGGCAGCGCATCTTCTGCTGCAGGAATCAGTTCATTCACCAGGCGGCTTAATTCGTTAAAACCGGGAACCGGAATCGCATACCGGGCATGCAGTTGCCCAAACCAGTAACGCAGAAGATTGCGTTGCCGGCTTGCTTCCATGTTTTTCAGGCCAGCCAGCGCAATTGAATTTTTATCTGTGTCGATAACTCCTGTGGCATCAATCTGTGCCAGCACTGCAAGCAGGTGTTCGGCTTCCTGAGCCAGTCCGGCACTGCGCTGAATTGACTGCACCGCTTCCGGCCAGCGCTGTTTAAGCAAGGGCAGGACCTGCTGGCGCAAAAAATTGCGGTCAAAGTCGGTATTTCGATTGCTGTGGTCTTCCATCCAGCTCAGCTGATGGCCTTCAGCATATTCCCGCAGCTCAGGCTTACTGAAAGGCAACAAGGGCCTGATTAATTGTCCCTGAGCGAGCGTTCTTTGCGCGGGGATACCACTCAAGCCGCGCAAACCGCTACCCCGCATCAAATGGTAAAGTACCGTTTCGGCCTGGTCATCCTGATGGTGCGCCAGCAATAAATAATCAGCTTCGTCCAGCAACGACTCAAAGACCTGGTAACGGGCTCTGCGGGCAGCTGATTCCAGACTTTCCTGGCTGGGCTCAACAAGGATTTTTTTGTTTGTAAATGAAATGCCGAAGAGCTGGCAATAGTCCCGGCAATGCTGTTCCCAGCTGTCTGCTTCGGCCTGCAGTCCATGATTGATATGAACCGCCCGTAATTGCCTGGGCGCAATACAGCGACGGGCAATATCCAGCAGCACCTGGGAATCCAGACCACCACTGTAGGCTACCCAGAACCTGGCCTCCGGGACTGAAGTCAATTCAGGAAGAGATTGGAGCAGGTCCTGCTCAGCTGGAAGCGCCATGCCTCATCAGACGCTTGTAGCGTCTATCCAGTAAGGAATCGGTATCCATGTCGCGCAGCTGGCGAATCTGTTCCAGCAGTACTTTCTTGAGCCGTTCCGCGGTTAATTGCATATCGCGATGCGCGCCGCCCAGCGGCTCTTCAATGGAGCGGTCAGTAATGCCGAGATTCTCCAGACGGTCAGAAGTGACCCCCATGGCTTCGGCGGCTTCGGCCTTGTACTCAGAGGACTTCCAGAGAATGGTGGCGCAGCCCTCCGGGGAAATAACATAGTAAGTGGAATACTGCAGCATGTTCAGGTAATCACAGACCCCGATTGCAATTGCCCCACCGGAATTTCCTTCGCCGGTAACCGTGGCGATAATGGGGGTTTTCAGGCGCGACATCAGTGCCATGTTTTCGGCAATGGCTTCATTGATACCACGCGCTTCCGAATCAACACCGGGATAGGCACCCAGGGTATCGATAAATGTGAGAACCGGCATCTGATATCTTTCAGCAAGCAACATCAGGCGTCTTGCTTTGCGATAACCTTCCGGTTTCGGCATGCCGAAATTACGGCGGACTTTTTCTTCTGTACTGCGACCTTTCTGGTGCCCGATAATCATCACCGGAATATCATCAAGGTAGGCAACTCCCCCGATGATTGACTGGTCATCGGCAAACAGCCGGTCTCCATGCAGTTCCTGAAAATCAGTACACATGTAACGGACATAATCTTCAGTCTGCGGGCGCATGGGATGCCTGGCCAGCATCGACACCTGCCAGGGTGACAGGGAAGAAAATATCTTGGTGGTTAACTTGCGACTTTTCTCCTGAAGCTTTTCAATTTCTTCAGTGATATTGAGTTTATTATCGGAGCCCACCAGCCGCAGCTCTTTTATTTTTTCTTCGAGCTCGGCGATCGGTTGTTCGAATTCCAGATAATCTGTATGCATAATGTTTTATCGTTTGCTGTTTAATAACTCAGACTGACGCCCTGTTCTCCATAATGTTCACGCAAGCGATGTAATAAATCATCATCGGGTCGCACTCGCCAGGACTTACCGAGGGCAATTTTACCTTTCACGTCGCCTCTTGCATAGTTGACTACCACATTACAGGCTGTTTTACCCTGCGGGGCATTGCCAGCAGCCGGAACATAAACATAATCCTGCAGGATATCTTCCAGCTGCAAAAGGTCCTGTTCTTCAATCGCATCCTGGGCAAGGTGCAGGGTTATATTATTAAGACTCGATTCGCGGGCCTCCTGAAAACTGATAATTCGTTTGCCTCTTATTTGCAGTGAACCGTCACCGGCAAACTCATTTAAAGAGACCTGACCCTCAACCATGACGATCGCATCCTTACTGAGTGTTTCCCTGACATTTTCATAAACCTCTCCGAACAGGGAAACCTCAATGCGGGCACTCTGATCGTCCAGCGTCAGAATGGCAATATTGCCGCCGCGTTTACTTTTGATGACACGCATGTCATGAATCAGGCCAATCACTGTCTGCGGTGAATTTTCAGCACGCAGGTTCACAATACGACGGCTGGTCATGCGGGATATTTCCGGCAGGTATTCCTCGATAGGATGACCGGAAAGATAAAGCCCGAGGCTTTCCTTTTCTTCCTGCAAACGTCGCTGCTCACTCCAGGGCCGGATATGTCGGAAGGCCTGATAAACATCTTCATCACTCTCTTCACTCGGCATCAGGTTACCGAACAGGTCCTCGACGCCGCTGGCCTGAATCCTTGCGGTCTGTTCCGCCGTCTTGACGGCTTCAGTCATACTGGCAAGCAGGATGGCACGGTCTGTATTCCTGGAAATGGAATCAAAAGCCCCGGCCCGGATCAGGGCTTCAATCGAACGCTTGTTGATTATGCCCAGGTCCACCCGCTGGCAGAAATCATAAAGATTTTTGAAAGAACCACTGGCTTCACGGGTAGCAATAATATTTTCAATCGGCCCGCTGCCCAGTCCCTTGATCGCCCCCAGGCCGTATATTACCTGTGGTTTTTCATCTTCATAGTCCACGGTAAACCGGTAATGGCCAATATTTACATCCGGTGCCAGCAGCGGCAGTTCCATGCGCCGGCATTCATCAGCCAGGATCACAATCTTGTCCGTATTCTGCATATCCGCAGACAGGACCGATGCCATGAAATGTGCCGGATAGTGATATTTAAGCCAGGCTGTCTGGTAGGACACCAGGGCATAAGCTGCCGAATGTGATTTGTTAAACCCGTACCCGGCAAACTTTTCCATCAGTTCGAAAATATATTCGGCCTGTTTCGGATCGATATTGTTTTTTGTTGCCCCGACCATGAATATTTCGCGCTGCTTCTGCATTTCTTCGGGCTTCTTCTTGCCCATTGCCCGCCGTAATACATCCGCGCCCCCCAGGCTGTAATTGGCCAGTACCTGGGCAATCTGCATGACCTGTTCCTGGTAAAGAATTACGCCATAGGTATTTTTTAAAATCGGCTCCACCAGGGGATGTGGGTAATGTACTTCAGCACCATGTTTGCGGTTGATGAAGTCATCGACCATGCCCGAGCCAAGCGGACCCGGCCGGTACAGTGCCACCAGGGCAATAATGTCTTCAAAGGTATTGGGTTTCAGGCGCTTTATCAGTTCCTTCATGCCTTTTGATTCAAGCTGGAACACTGCCGTGGTTTCACCGCGGACCAGTAACTGATAAACATCACTGTCATTCAGGGGAATTTTGGTGATATCCAGCAAGTCGTCTGATCCGGCCGTATTGCCCTGTTCGGCATTGATCATTTCCACTGCCCAGTTGATGATGGTCAGGGTGCGCAGCCCGAGAAAGTCAAATTTCACCAACCCGGCTTTTTCCACATCGCTCATGTCATACTGCGTTACCAGGTTGGCGCCGGTTTCATCACAGTACAGTGGGGTAAAATCCGTCAGTTTACCGGGAGCAATGACCACACCACCGGCATGCTTGCCGACATTACGCACGATGCCTTCCAGTTTGAAGGCCATCTCCATGATTTCTTCGGCTTCTTCATCATTGGCAACAAATTCAGCTAGCTGGGGCTCCTCGTTCATGGCTTTTTCCAGCGTCATACCCAGTTCAAAGGGCACAAGTTTGGATAATTTGTCGGCCAGGGCATAGGATTTGCCCTGTACCCGGGCGACGTCACGAATGACTCCCTTGGCCGCCATGGTGCCAAAGGTAATGATCTGCGAGACGGCGTCACGACCGTAAAGGTCTGCGACATGATCAATCACCCGGTCACGGCCATCCATGCAGAAGTCGACATCAAAATCCGGCATGGAAATACGTTCCGGATTCAGAAAGCGTTCAAACAGCAGGTCATAGGCAAGCGGATCGAGATCGGTAATCAGCAAGGCATAGGCCACCAGGGAGCCGGCTCCCGAACCCCTGCCCGGTCCTACCGGGACACCGTTGTCCTTGGCCCACTGGATAAATTCCATCACGATCAGGAAATAGCCGGGGAAGCCCATCTGGTTAATGATGTTAAGCTCGAAATCCAGGCGCTCCTGATAGCGCTGGTGCGTTTCAGTATCGTTCTTGTCAACGCCGAGGCTGGCCAGACGAGCCCGCAGCCCATCTTCACTTAACTTGCGCAGATAATCATCCACGCCCATGCCTTCAGGCACAGGGTATTCCGGTAATCGAGGTGTACCCAGGGATAATTCAAGATTACAGCGCTTGGCGATTTCTACCGTATTCTGCAGGGCTTCCGGAATGTCCCTGAACAGCTCCTGCATCTCTTCGGTACTGCGCAGGAACTGGGTTTCCGAATAATTTCGGGGTCGTCGGGGGTCATCCAGGGTGCGGCGATCATTGATGCAGACCCGGGCCTCATGGGCTTCAAATTCTTCCACACTCAGAAAGCGTACATCATTGCTTGCCACCACCGGGCAGGAAAACTGGGTCGCCAGTTCTACCGCAGCATGGATGTACTGTTCTTCACCCGGCCGTTCCGTACGTTGCAGTTCCAGATAGAAACTGTCCGGAAACAGCTTCATCCAGTACTGCAGTTCCGCCTTGGCCAGAATTTCATCCTGGTTTAGCAGGGCCTGGCCGATCGAGCCAAGCCTCCCGCCGGACAGGACGATCAGTCCTGCATTGAATTCTTCCAGCCACTGGCGCCGGGTAAGAATCTTTCCTCGCAACTGACCTTCTTGATATGATTTTGAGATAATCCTTATAAGATTCTGATAACCAAGGTTATTTTTTATTAAAATAGTAATTGGATAGTAGCGGTCATCTGCTTCTTCATCACAGACATTGAGATCACAGCCACACAGGGGCTTGATGCCACTGGCGATGGCTGCACTGTAAAATTTGATCAGCCCATAGAAGTTTGCCAGGTCTGTCAGGGCGACGGCCGGCTGCTTCAGCTCCGCTGCTTTCCTGACCAGTTCCGGAATCCGCACCAGGCCATCGGCCAGGGAATATTCAGAATGGACTTTCAGGTGAATAAAAGCCGGTGATTCAGACATTGCGTTTGTTACTCAACTGCATTCAGTACTCCTTCCAGGTGATATTGCCGTATGCAGCCTGCTTAGCGCCCTCCGGGTCAGTCCAAAAGCAGCCCATTGCGTCGTTGTTTCCTCTCGACGTGGCACCACCATGCCTACGAGAAAACGCCTAGCACTGGACCGTTTTTGAACTGACTGCATATGGCAATATCACCTTGAAGGAGTACTAGAAGTGTAACGGGATTGCCGGAAAAGTAACACGCTCATTTACTGCTGTTGAGAATCTCTCGGACTGGAGCATAGGAGCGACGATGCACCGGACTGGCACCAAACTCACGCAGGGCCTGTAAATGAGCTGCCGTGGGGTAGCCCTTGTGCTGGGCAAAACCATATTGCGGGTATTGCTCGTGCAGGCTGAGTAATGCCTGGTCACGATGGACCTTGGCCAGTATTGATGCTGCGGCTATAGCCTGAATCGCATCATCACCTTTGATTACTGCCCGTGAGGGGTAGTTCCAGCTGGGACAACGATTGCCGTCGACATAGACAAATTCCGGTTGCTGAGTGAGATTCTCTACAGCACGCTGCATTGCCAGCAGACTGGCCTGCAGAATATTTATCCGGTCAATCTCTGCTACGCTGGCTTCAGCGATGGCGAAACAAAGCGCCGTGTTTTTTATTTCCCTGGCCAACTGTTCCAGCCGGCTTTTGCTGAGTTTCTTGGAATCACGCAAGCCTTCCGGAATTCTCTGGCTATCCAGGATAACTGCCGCGGCGACCACACTGCCGGCCAGTGGGCCTCGCCCTGCTTCGTCAACACCGGCTATGCTGAGCAGTCCGTTTTCACTTTGTTCACAATAGCGCATTATTTACCATTGATCAGGGCCAGTACGGCCTGTGCAGCTCGACTGCTGGCGCCCTGCTTTAACTGACGGTGAATAGCATAATACTCCTGATTCAGGGACTGCTGGCGTTCGCTGTCTTCCATTAATTCAACGATATCCTCATACAGGGATTGTGCCTGCACCGCATCCTGCACCCGTTCGTTTACCAGGCGCTTGCCTGCCAGCAGGTTTGGCAGCGAAAAATACGGCACCTTCAGCATGCCTGAAATAAGTCGATAGGACAGCCAGTTCATCCGGTAACAGACCAGCATCGGCTTTTTCAGCAACAGCGCTTCCAGTGTTGCCGTCCCGGAGGCAATCAGAATTGCATCGGCTGCAGCCATCACTTCCCGCGCCTTGCCATCAAATAGCTGAATGCCCAGGCTCGGCTCATGTTGTTCCAGGTAAGTCTCGACCTGTTGCCGCCGTTCTGCATTGGCACAGGGCAGAAGCAACTGTAAATCCGGCCAGCGTTGCTGGCAGAGCCGGGCACAGGCAATGAACTCAGGCAGTAATCTGGCCAGTTCGCCACTGCGACTGCCGGGCAGCAAAGCCAGGACCGGCTTGTCCACTGCCAGAGCAAGATTCCGCCTGGCCTGCTCCACCTCTGTATCCAGGGGAATAAGGTCAGCCAATGGATGCCCGACAAAGGCCACCTGTACCTGGTGTTGTGCATAAAATTGGGCTTCAAAGGGAAACAGGGTCAGCATCAGATCAACTGCCCGCTCTATTTTATGAACCCGTTTTTGCCGCCATGCCCAGACCGAGGGGCTGACATAATGCACGGTCAGGATACCAGCCTGTCTCAGACGCCGCTCAAGGCCAAGGTTAAAATCGGGAGAATCTATCCCGATAAATACATCCGGAGGATCAGCCAGGAAATGACGCAGAAGGTTTTTACGTATGCGCAGCAGTTCAGGCAGCCGTTTCAGGGGTTCTATCAGTCCCATGACGGAAAGACGCTCCATCGGCACCATGGAATCCAGGCCCTGGGCAGTCATTTGAGCACCACCAATACCGGTAAAACTGACTTCGGGGTGCTGCTCACGAATTGCAGCCATCAGCCCTGAGCCCAACATGTCTCCTGAACTCTCGCCGGCTACTATTCCGATTCGTATAGGTTCAGCCATACGCGATCAGCGCGTAATGCCTTTACTTGATGCTTTGACTGAATCAATCAGTAAGCGGATTTCCTGTATATCACCAGCAAGGGTAGTGATCTCTTCAAGTGCCTGGTCAGTGGTTTTGCCATCGCGATAGAGGATTTTATAGGCCTGTCGTAAAGTACGGATAAGATCCTTGCTGAAGCCGCGGCGTTCCAGACCGACGCTGTTGATGCCTCTGGCCGATGGCGGGTTGCCGTTGACGATGACATAGGCTGGCACATCCATATTCACGTGTGTCAGGCCACCGACAAAACTGTGCGCACCTATTTTAAGAAACTGATAGACACCGGCATAACCGGCAAGAATAGCCCAGTCACCGACTTCCACATGACCACTGATGGCAGCGTTATTGGAAAAAATGGTGTGATTGCCGACCATGCAGTCATGGGCAACATGCGTATAGGGCATAAAAAGATTGTCCGAGCCAATTCTGGTCAGCCCGCCACCAAATTCTGTGCCACGATGAATGGTCGCGCCTTCACGGATGATGTTATTGTCACCAATCTCCAGATGACTTATTTCTCCGTGGTATTTCATGTCGGAGGGATCTTCGCCGACTGAGGCAAACTGGAAAACCTGGTTGTTCTTCCCCAGTCTGGTATGACTTCTGATAACGACATGGGAGGCAATTTTACAATTGTCACCAATTTCCACTTCCGGTCCGATGATAGTCCAGGGACCTATTTCAACATTACTGCCAATTTTTGCAGAAGGATCAATGACAGGATCATTAGTGCTCATGAGTTTGTCCTGTTTTCTTATTCAGTAGCTGGGTTTACTCCTGGCGCTCGGCACACAGAATAATTGCTTCACAGGCTGTTTTGCCATCAACGCTAGCCTTGCACTGAAATTTATAAATACCTCGCCGTACCGTAAGGATTTCAGACTCCAGCACCAACTGATCGCCTGGGACTACCGGGCGCTTGAAGCGAACCTGATCGGCACCAACAAAATAATACAGATACCCGTCACGGGGTTTCTTTTCCTGGCTTTTGAATCCCAGTACACCGGAAGCCTGGGCCAGTGCTTCAATAATCATCACTCCCGGCATAATCGGCTTGTGCGGAAAGTGCCCGAGAAAAAACTCTTCGTTGGTAGTGACGTTCTTATAGGCTTTTATATATTTGTTAAGTTCAATTTCCAGTACCCGGTCAACCATCAGAAAAGGATAACGTTGTGGCAGGTAGTCTTTGACATCTTCGACATACATTATATTGTCATTACTCATTTACTAACTCGATGCTATTTAGTTGTTAAATACTTTTTAATGCTTTTTGCCATGCTATCCAGTTGGCGAAAACGGACAATATTCTTTTTCCATTCCCGGGTATTCGACAGTCCCGTCCCTGAAGAGTAACTGCCTGGCCTGGTGATTGACTGATTGACCAGTGACATGGCTGTCACCGTGACATTGTCAGTAATCTCCACATGATTAATGATACCTACCCCGCCAGCAATTACACAGTTTTTTCCTATCCGGGCAGAGCCGGCAACTGCACTGCAACCGCAGATAACTGTATTATCACCAATCTCCACGTTGTGTGCTATTTGTACCTGATTATCTATCTTAACGCCATCACCAATACGGGTATCATCCAGTGCACCACGATCAATACAGGTATTTGCCCCCACTTCAACATCATCACCGATCAGTACCGAGCCCAGCTGGGCAATCTTGTGATATTTCTCGCCTTCCTTTGCAAATCCAAATCCATCACTGCCAATCACCACGCTGGAATAGATATGCGCTCTTTGCCCGACAACAACGTCGTGGGCAATGCAGACATTGTGGTCAAGACGGCTATCCTTGCCAATGCTGGCGTTTCTCCCTATAACACAGTTGGCACCGATACTTACTCCATCAGCAATACTCGCTCCTGCTTCTACCACCGTGTTATTACCAATATTGATTTTCTCACCGAGCCTGGCTTGCGGATGAATATGGGCAGACTCCGCCAGACCGTAATTTTCCTGGGTATTTACAGCAAATAAATGGGAAGCACGGGCATAGCAAATGTAGGGCTGTTCAGCTATCAGTTTATTGCCGGGGAAATTATCTGCCTGTTGCGGGGAAATAATGACGGCAGAGGCGCGGGATTTCAGAAGGTCGTTAAAGTAAAGGGGATTATGATAGAAACTCAAATCCCCTTCATTGGCATTGGCCAGTGTTGCCAACCCGGAAATTTTTATTGTTGCGTCACCATCCAGTTTAACCTGGAGCAATTCAGCGAGACTTGCCAGATCATAGGAGCGCAATTTGTCCACACTGCCAGAATATTATTGTTGTTCGTTTAGTTTTTCAGTCACTCTTGCCGTAATGTCCATGGCGTCCTTGTAGAACAGAGCAACTTCTGCGCGCAACACGATATCAAAATTTTCTTCTTCAACAACAGCAGTGATTGCCTGAATCAGGTTGCTCGAATAAGTCTGTTCGAACACACCGCGGCGTTCCTGAACCTGCTGGTCAACACGTCTTTCCAGATACTGGTACTGCACACCGATTTCTTCAAGCTGAGCCTGAATGTCACGACGTTCAGCATCACTAAGTACTTCTGCGTCAACCGTCAGGCGTTCCTGCAGGGCGACACCTTCGGCGGCCAGCTCTCTGATTCTTGCGGAATCGGCTGCAGTATCGGCACTTAACTGTTCCTGCACAGCAGTAGCCAGCTCCGAGTTATAAAGTGCTGCAGCCATATCAAGAATCGCAACCCGGAGGGGCACTGAATTGCTGCCGGCTTCCTGGGCTGACAGCATGCCGCTAAACAGAATGCCGAGAATAAGTGCAGAAATTTTCATCATTTTATTCATTGTTCCCTGTACCTTAAATAGTTTGATTAGTTTGAGCGATTTCGCCACAAGATATACTGAGGCAACAGGCTCTTAGCCTTATAATCAATACCCTAACTAGAAAGTTGTCCCAATATCAAACTGGAAGGATTCACTTTCGTCAATGATACTGTTATTAAATGGTTTAGCAAGACTAAAGGTCATTATCCCCATGATGCCCGAGAACCAGCTGATGGAGACTCCAGCCGAATAACGCATCTCATCAAAGGAGAAATCAGAGCAGTTATTATTGGCTACCTGGCGGCTCGTACAGTAGCTGGAAAAGACATTGCCGGCATCAACGAAGAGACTTGATCGAAGCCGCTCTCTGCCCTCAAGAAAGCCAAACGGGAAAAGTATTTCGGCTGTTCCCACAAGCTGTATATTACCCCCAAAAGGCAAGGGATCACGGAAGAAGAGTTGGCTGGAAAACAGTTCATTTTCAAATACCGGCTGGCCGCTGGCATCAAAAATCGGATTACCACTGGCATCAACTGCCTGCTCAAGGATATAGGCTCTTTCCGAGCTCGTATCCAGGCTTGCATTGCCATTGGCATCCAGAATTGGATCCCCGTTAGCGTCTCTTCTGAGCTCAGTAAACTGGGTCCGATATGTCAGCGGTGGCGTGCTTCTTGGGCCAAGGGTATTGGTCTCATAACCCCTGACAGTGCGCAGACCGCCGGCATAAAAATTACGGAAGAACGGTAGTTGTTCTGTCCCTCCATAAGCATCGCCATAACCAAATCGGGCATCAAAATGCAGCTTCCATTCATTGGATAAAAACGGAATATAGTTATTCAGGGGGATGTAAGTTTCTGCAAACATCTGCAGACGGTAGAACGACATGTCACTGCCCGGCACGGCAAATTCCAGTGAAACCTGCTGTGAGTTTCCACCGGTGGGGAAAATCCCCGGCTGAATAAGATTATTGCGGTTCCAGTTAATTCTCAGTGTGACATCATTAAACTTGTCCCCTTCACGATCAATGAAGCCGGGTTCAATATCAGCAAAGGCAGTGTCTGGTAGCGCTGTAATTGGCGCTATTACCGCATCGGTGATTGGATAGGTATTGCCATTGCTGTCAGTCTCTTCACTGAGACGGGCCGGACTGACAATATAATTGGTAAAACGTGGGTCCAGGGTCGGGCTGCCCTCGATTTCCTGCACCGGTCCAAAACCTGTATCAATATCGGTATTGGTATAGGCCAGGGTAAAATTCAGGTTCTGGTTCTCATTAATCGGATAACCAAATCCAACGCTGGTGGAAAACTGGTTGGTACTGTAACTGGTCAGGTTCAGTTCGGCGTAATCTGACTTGGTATAGGAAATGGCAAAGCTACGGCTGACACCATCGACTGTGTAATAGGGGTCGCGAAAATTAAAGCTGTAATTGGTCTGGAACTGGCTGGTGTTGATACCAATACCAACCTGGTTACCGGAACCCAGGAAATTGTTTTCCTGAATGTTGGCGCTCAGGGTCAGACCCTGAACCTGACCATAGCCAACCGCAAAATTGATTGCACCGGATGATTCCTCCTGCACGGTATAGTTCACATCAATCTGGTCAGTGACACCGCCCACTTCATTGGTTTCATATTCCACCGAGGAGAAAAAACCCAGGCGCTCGAGCCTTATCTTGGACTGTTCCAGGGCATTGACTGAAGCCGGCGCTCCTTCCATCTGGCGCATTTCCTGACGCAGGACTTCGTCCACGGTCAGACGGTTGCCGCTGAAACTGATTCGATTAACGTAAGTGCGGTTACCGGGTACCACAAAGAAAGTGACATCGACAGTGCCATCATCTTCATTAATGATTGGTACACCGTTTACTTCCGCAAAGAAGTAACCGCGATTACTCAGAATATTCGTCATGGTTTCTGCAATCTGCGTCACCAGGATTTGCGAATAGACCTGACCGGGCTGAATAAAGCTCATTATCTGCCCCAGCATATCTTCAGAGCCCACCAGGTCGCCTGCCAGTGATACATCATTGATGCGGTAGATTTCACCTTCATCGATATTAATGGTGATATATACCTGATCACGATCCGGTGAAAGGGAAACTACAGGCAGGGTGATATTGAAATTGACATAACCCTGATCGCGGTAAAAGGATTCTAGATTTTCCAGATCGCCGGTAATCTGTTCACGTGAATACCGGTCATCGCCACTTATAAATGACATAAAGTGGCTTTCGCGAAGCTCAAACAGCTCCAGCAATTCTTCATCGGAGAATGCTTCATTACCGACAATATTGATATGCGTTATTCTGGATGGGTCCCCTTCCGAAATATTAATCTGTATTGCGACCCGGTTACGCTCCTGCTCCTGAATATCAATTTCCACAATGGCGCCATATAGTCCCTGAGCAACATACTGGCTTTCCAGGGCAATCTGCATCTGTTCCAGCACAGATGGATTGAAAAGCTCACCAACAGCAAGACCGACATTACTCAGGTTTTCCAGCAGCGCCTCTTCCGGAATGGCATCATTACCATCGAGCGTAACACTGCTGATTGACGGTCGTTCATCAACGCTGATGATCAACTCATTATTATCACCCTGACTGACTTCGACCCCGTCAAAAAAACCGGTTGCCATCAGGTCGCGGATTATCTCGGCGATATCTCCCTGCTCCACTTCATCACCAATGTTGACATTAATGAGACTGAAGATTGTCGTGGAGGAAACCCGTTGCAGGTTTTCCAGATAAATTTCTGACACAGTAAAACTTTGCTGTGCATAAACTGCCGGAGAAATTGGCAACAGCAGGACAAAGCAGAATATTAGACGTTGTAAAAATCGGTACATAAGATACTTTTGCAGAGGCCTCAGGGCCTGTTAACAGGTCCTCTAAAACAAACGATTAATATCGTTGTAAAAGGCAATGAACATGATGGATACGATCAGAAAAATGCCCAATTGCATGCCCATGGCCTGCACTTTTTCCGGTACGGGCCGGCGAATCACGGCTTCAATCAGGTAATACAGCAAATGTCCTCCGTCCAACACTGGAATCGGCAATAAATTCAGAATCCCCAGACTGATACTCAGCACTGCGAGAAAACTTAGATAGTATTCCAGCCCAAAAGTTGCAGTCTGACCGGCAACTTGTGCAATTGTGATCGGGCCACTCAGATTTTCCACTGAAATCAGGCCGACAATCATTTTCTTGATGGAATCAACAATAAAGACCGCGTTATCCCAGGTTTCGGTAAAAGCATATGGAACCGCTGCCAGTGCTGAATAGCGGACGGAACGGTTCATTTCAGCTGGCAGACTCGGGATTTCTTCCGGTGCAGATACCCCTGCTCCGATATACCCGCTTTGCTCACCGTTATTGTTAATACTCATCTCCGGACGAATGCCAAGGCTTAGTCGCATCCCGTCGCGAAGCACGGAAATCTGCAGGTCCTGTTCCGGGTTATTGCGCACGGTATCCACCCAGTCCAGCCAGCCATTAAGCTCCTGCTGCTCAACTGCAACAATTTCATCACCGGGTTGCAGACCGGCCTGCTCTGCGCGGCTGCCTTCCACCACCTGTCCGATAACAGCAGGTATATCAATTCTCCAGGGAGTGATTCCCAGCGCACCGAGGACATCCGGTTCAGCCTGATCAATCAGCCAGCGCTCTATACGGATATTGTTTTCCCGAATCAGGTCGCTGTCTTCCGGACTGTAGACAATATTGATTGTGCCGCTTTCACCAAGTCGATTCAGTAAGGCCACGCGCACTTGCTGCCAGGTGCGGGTGGTCTGCCCATCAATGCTGACTATTTCAGCGCCACGCTGCATGCCGATCTGCTCGGCCGGTGACTCTGCGTTGAGGTTGCCGACGACAGGGGCAATCCCGCTGACGCCTGTCATAAACATTATCCAGTAGAGGAATACGGCGAGCACCAGGTTGGCCAGAGGTCCTGCCGCGACAATAGCCGTCTTTTGTGGCAGGGACTTGAAATTGAAGGCATAGGCTTTTTCAGCTTCACTGATATCGCCTTCACGCTCTCCAAACATCTTGACGTAGCCGCCCAGCGGCAAAACCGCAATCCGGTATTCAGTATCGCCGCGCCACCAGCTGAACAGCGATTTGCCAAAACCAATGGAAAAACATTCGATTTTGACGCCACAGCGTCTGGCAACCCAGTAATGACCAAACTCGTGAATAGTAACCAGGATGCCCAGAGTCACCAGCAAGGCCAGAATATTTATTGTAAGTGCTTGTAGGGCTTCCATTTTTATCTATTGTTTCTGCATTTACGAATTTCGGGAATTTATCAGCTTTTCAGCCAGTTTTCTGGCCTCTGAATCCGCTTCCAGCACCTCTTCAATGTCTGAAACCGAGCGGACTTCCAGCCTGTTCAGTGTATCCCCTATGATAACAGGAATTTCATTAAAACTGAGTGTTCCCGCCAGAAAGGCAGCGACCGCAGCCTCATTGGCGGCGTTGAGAATAACCGGCGCTGTGCCGCGGTTCTGCGCTGCCTGTTTGCCCAGTTCCAGTCCCGGAAAGCAGGTCTTGTCGACATCTGCAAAATTCAGACGTCCAATACCCTGTAAATCCAGGGCTGCCACGCCAGAATCAATGCGCTGCGGCCAGGCCAGGCCATAGGCTATCGGTGTACACATGTCCGGATTCCCCAGTTGCGCCAGAACCGAGCCATCGCTGTAGTAAACCATAGAATGCACAATACTTTCCGGGTGAATCAGGACCTCAATCCTGGAGGCAGGCAAGCTAAACAGAATACTGGCTTCGATGAATTCCAGTGCCTTGTTCATCAGGGTCGCGGAATCCACCGAAATTTTTCTGCCCATTGCCCAGTTTGGGTGTGCGCAGGCCTGTGCCGGAGTTACCTGTTTTAGCTGATCCGGAGATTTCCCCAGAAAAGGGCCGCCTGAGGCGGTAAGGACAATTTTTTCCACCCCCTGTTCCGGGGTATCTGCAAAGCGTCCACGGGAATCAATCGGCAGGCACTGAAAAATGGCATTATGTTCACTGTCGATGGGCAGTAACAGTGCGCCCCCTTCTGCAACGGCCTGCATAAACAGGTCACCAGCCATCACCAGAGCTTCTTTATTTGCCAGCAGGATACGTTTGCCGGCACGCGCCGCAGCCAGTGAGGACAACAAACCGGCTCCTCCGACAATGGCTGCCATCACGATATCGCAGCTTTCATGCGCGGCTATCTCCTGCAGTGCAGCAGTACCACTCATCACCCGGGTATTACTGCCTTCGGCCTGTAGTTTGTTGCTTAATTCACGGGCTGCTGCGGCATCCACCATCACAGCTAAGCGGGGGCGGAATTCCATACACTGCTGAAACAGCACGTCGACCTGGGATCTGGCAGATAAGGCAAAGACTTCATAATCTTCCGGATTAGCTGCAACAACCTTGAGCGTATTCACGCCAATTGAGCCGGTTGAACCGAGAATGGTGATTTGCTGTCTGGACTGTGTGTCTGTCATAACTTATACAAATATCTGCATGCTAAGCAGGTAGACCGGCGCTGCTGCCACTACCCCATCAATACGATCAAGTATGCCACCATGGCCCGGTAATAAATTACCACTGTCCTTCAGATTACGATTACGTTTAAGCATGCTCTCAAACAAATCACCGATAATACTGAAACTTGTCACCAGAAATGGCACAAGGATTAAAGCAGGCAGGGAAAATCCAATTTCATTCTGTTCGCTCTGAATCAGTGAGTATAAATAAGTGACAGCAATGCAGCACAGCATGCCACCGGCAACTCCTTCCCAGGTTTTATTCGGGCTGACCCTTACCGCCAGTTTATGTTTGCCAAGATACTTGCCGGCAAAATAGGCACCTGTGTCTGCAGCACCGACCAATAGAAACAGGCCGATAAACACATAGATAAAATCTGCTTCTTCGCGCAGACTCAAAAGGCCGTACCAGCATGGAAATAAAACCGGCAACCCGATCAGGGCAAGCAATGTTTTTTTGTCCCAGACTGAAGAAAAAGCCGGATACAGCAAAATCAGAATAAACGCCAGCACCCAGAAGCACAGACTCAGTAGTAGTAAAACCGGCAGGATGTTGCTCAGGAAAAAATAAGCCAGGACAAACAGACCAATGACAATTACCGAATAAGCAGCCCGAGCAGCCGGAGAAGCAATTCCTGTGAGCTGACTCCACTCCCATATTGCCAGGGTGGTTATTGCCGTCAGGAATAAAAAGAACAGTAATTCATTAAAATAAAATGCAGCAATAAAAAGAAAAAGGAAAAGGAAAAACGCTGTCAGGATTCTCTGTTGTAACATTGGCTTCAGGGCTCTAGCTGCTCGCTGGCCTTTCCATAGCGACGCTGACGCCGGGCAAAATCAGCCAGGGCCAGATCCATCTGCTTTTCATCAAAGTCCGGCCAATAAACCTCAGTAAAATATAATTCGGTATAGGCAAATTGCCAAAGCAGAAAGTTTGAAATACGTTGTTCACCACCGGTGCGGATACATAAATCCGGATCTGGCACATCTCCCATTGAAATGTATTGCTGAAACTGACTTTCATCAATATCATTTATCTGCAGGCTATTATCCTGCACCTCGGCAGCCAGCTTTTTGGCTGCCTGCATCACATCCCAGCGACCACCGTAATTGGCTGCCACATTAACAATCAGGCCGCTGTTTTTTGCAGTCAGTTCTTCTGCTGCCTGCATCTGGTCCCTGAGTTTTTTTGGAAAACGCTGACGGTCGCCGATAAATTTAATGCGTATATTGCGGGAGTGCAGTTTATTGATTTCCTGGCGCTGCAGAACAGTCAGAAACAATGCCATCAGGGCATTTACTTCCTTTTTCGGGCGCAACCAGTTTTCACTGCTGAATACAAACAGGGTCAGGAATTCAATACCAAGATCGGCACAATAATTGGTGATAGCCCTGGCCTGAACGGCACCGGCTCGATGACCGGAAAGCTGGGTATTATTCTGCTTTTTGGCCCAGCGATTATTACCATCCATAATAATCGCAACATGACGCGGTAGTTTTGCTTTAACACTGGACATTGGACTTACTCTGGCCAGTTTAAATGGAAAGCAGGTCGGTTTCTTTGGCCTCGTATTTTTCTTCTACGATTTCAATATGCTTGTCAGTCAGCTTCTGGATTTCCTGTTCTGCTCGATGCTCTTCATCTTCACTGATTTCTTTTTCCTTGAGCAGGTCTTTCAGGTGCTGATTGGCATCCCGACGAATATTGCGCAGGGCAATTCGGGCATTTTCTGCTTCCTGCTTGGCCTGTTTGGTATATTCTTTTCGGGTTTCTTCAGTCAGGGCCGGCATCGGTACACGAATAACGTCACCGTTGTTGGAAGGATTCAGCCCCAGGTCAGCAGTCATGATTGCCTTTTCAACCGGAGACAGCATGTTCTTTTCCCAGGGAGTAATCGACAGGGTCCGGGCATCTTCAACTGTAATATTGGCAACCTGTTGAATCGGCGTTTCTGCACCATAGTAGTCAACCATGACACTGTCGAGAATATTCGGGTGCGCCCTGCCGGTTCTGATTTTATTAAAGGCAGCGTCCAGGCTATGCAGGCTTTTATCCATTCGTTCTTTCGCATCTGCTAATATATCTTTTATCACCATTTGCTCCTTTGACTACATCCTGTCTGTTGAACAGTATTATGAGGATTCTATGAGTGTGCCTTCTTCTTCACCCACCAGAATGTTGAACAGGGCTTTCTTTTTGCTCATATTGAACACCCTGACCGGAAGATTATGATCCCGGCTCAGGCAAATCGCCGTTAAATCCATCACGCCCAGCTTTTTCTCAAGTATTTCATCATAACTAAGACGACTGAATTTTTCAGCGTCAGGGTTTTTCATTGGATCATCCGAATAAACACCATCGACTTTGGTCGCTTTGAGCACCAGATCGGCATCAATTTCAATACCGCGCAGGCATGCTGCAGAGTCAGTAGTGAAAAAGGGATTACCGGTACCGGCAGAAAAAATCACGACATCGCCGTCTTTGAGGTGTCGAATGGCAGTTCGCCGATCATAATGCTCGACCACACCGCTCATCGGGATAGCCGACATCACCCGGGTAGGAATATTGGCTCGTTCCAGTGCATCACGCATAGCCAGCGCATTCATCACAGTGGCCAGCATACCCATGTGATCACCGGTTACGCGTTCCATGCCAGCTTCATGCAGTGCAGCGCCGCGAAACAGATTGCCGCCACCGATTACCATGCCAACCTGAACCCCTATTTCAACCAGCTGGCCGATTTCCAGCGCCATGCGATCAAGTACTTTAGGGTCAATCCCGAATTCTGCTGAACCGGTGAGGGCTTCACCGCTTAACTTGAGCAAGACTCTGTCAAATTTTCGAATTTTGCTGCTCATTTCACACTCTCAGTTCGGGCTTGTGCAAATCAGGAATTACTTGTTTTTTTTATCCTTGTCGTCACTATCTTTCAATTGCTCTGCGACTTCCGAGGCAAAATCGACAGCGGCCCTTTCAATACCCTCACCTACTTCAAAACGGATAAAGCTGATGATTTCGGCATTGGCATCCTGCACCAGTTTGCCGATTTTTACATCAGGGTCTTTAACAAAAGGCTGCTCGGTAAGCGTTATTTCTGCAATAAACTTTTCCAGACGTCCGCTTACCATTTTCTCGATAATATCTGCGGGTTTGCCGCTTTCTGCTGCCTGGGCAGTATAAATTTCACTTTCCTTACTGAGCACATCAGCCGGCACATCTTCAGCTTTCACCACCATCGGGTTAACCGCTGCAACATGCATGGCAACATCTTTTGCCAGTGCTTCATCACCACCTCGCAGTGCGACCAGCACAGCAATCTTGTCATTGGAGTGAACATAACTGCCGACCGTCAGGCCTTCTTCAGCAACGACTGCAGCGCGTCTGACAGTGATATTTTCACCAATCTTCTGTACCAGAGCGAGTCTTGCCTGCTCCAGCTCATCATCCATCAGTTTTGTGACATCGGCTTCCTGGCGTTCAAAGGCCGCATCGAGTACTTTGCCGGCAAAGACTGAAAAGTTTTCTTCGCGGGCAGCAAAGTCGGTTTCACTGTTTACTTCCAGCATTACAGCGCTGCTGTTATCACTGGCAACTTTAACCAGAACCAGCCCTTCTGCAGCTGTTCGCCCGGCTTTTTTAGCGGCCTTCATGCCGCTGGCTTTGCGTAAATCTTCGATCGCCTGGTCAATATCACCGTTGCTTTCACTAAGCGCCTTTTTACAGTCCATCATGCCCAGACCGGTACGCTCACGTAATTCTTTCACTAATGCTGCTGTAATTTCCGCCATATTCTCGGCTCCTTAACTACACTTGTGTTGTTCATTTATTCCCAGCTTAGAGTACAGAGCTGCCAAAAAGTTTAGCCGGGAGCAAAAAGGGCCTGCCAGCCCTTTTCACTTGGTTCAGTCGTCTTTTTTTGCAGGCTCTTTTTTCGCCTTGGCCTTGGTTTTGGCTTTGGCCTTGGTTTTCGCTTTGGCTTTGGTCTTGGCTTTGGCCTTGGTTTTGGCTTTGGCCTTGGTTTTGGCTTTTGCTTTGGCCTTGGCTTTTGGCGCTGCTTTGGGCTTGTCTTCTTCCCCGGCAGACTCTGCTGCTTCGCTGGTTTCCTTGCTTTCAGCTTCTGCTTTAGCTTCCGGTTTGGCTGCTTCGGACTCCGTGACCTGTTCAGCTTCTGCTGTTTCTACTACAGCTTCAGCCTGGGCTTTGCCCTTGGCTTTAACGGTAACTTTTGGACCGGCTTCATCTTTCTTGCCTTCTTTGGATGCAGCCTCTTCTTCGACAAATTCGTTTTTGCTTACTGCCTCAATGGCTGCTTCGCCACGTCCTTCGATACAGGCATCAGCAATCGATGTAACATAAAGCTGGATAGCCCGGATAGCATCATCATTGCCTGGAATGACGTAATTGACGCCGTCCGGATCACTGTTGGTGTCGACGATACCAATAACCGGAATGCCGATTTTATTTGCTTCCGTTACTGCAATGCGCTCATGGTCAACATCAATGACAAACAGGGCATCAGGAAGTCCGCCCATGTTTTTAATCCCGCCTATACTCTTTTCGAGTTTTTCCATATCACGGGTAAGCATCAGTGCTTCTTTTTTGGTCAACTTTTCAAAAGTGCCGTCAGTAGACTGTATCTCCAGCTCTTTCAGGCGTTTGACGGAAGCCCGGATGGTTTTGTAATTGGTCAGCATGCCGCCCAGCCAGCGCTGGTCAACATAAGGCATTCCAGCACGACTGGCCTCTTCCTTGATGATTTTGCTGGCAGCACGTTTGGTGCCGACAAAAAGAATTTTCTGACCCCGCTCTGCCATTTGCTTGACCTGGGCAAGTGCCTGGTTGAAGGCAGGAACGGTATGTTCAAGATTAATGATATGGATTTTGTTACGGGCGCCGAAAATAAAGGGTTCCATTTTCGGGTTCCAGTAGCGACATTGATGGCCGAAATGAACACCGGCCTTCAGCATGTCTTTCATGCTAGCAGCAGTCATAATTTTTCCTTTGGGTTAGGCCTCCATATATCCCATACTCCTAACTTTGTGGGCAAGCCCGCAAAGCACCCGGGAATATGTGTCGATATATGTGTGACGTTAATAATTTATGTTTATTTCAGGCTCAGGCCCGAAATTGAGCGGCTTTATACCATAAAGCCCTGCTGACATAAAGCATTTCTCGCAGCTATCACCGGCTCTGTGGATACTTTCCGGTAGTGGCTCAGTATGATATTTATTGTGGTGTAGAAGCCGCCGCTCCTGCCTTGGGAACCCTTCGACCTTTCCTTCCTATTTTTCCGGCGCTGCGGAACTCGCCTTTGGCTCAAACAGTCCTCGCGCTTACTCGGAAAAATACTCTGGAAAAAAGCGTCTCAATGGTTTCCCAAGGCAGGAGCGGTGGCTTCCTCAACAACAGGTTCAATTTTTCAATGATGCTAAAAGCACAGGCGCGAGGGGGACATGCTTTCGGAGACCGTCTGACGACATGGATGTCGTCAGCCGAGCCTGTACAAGGATGTACGCTTTTTGGCGTGTCTCCGAAAGCATGTCCCACTCACGCCTGAACAAAAGCGAAAAAAATTAAACTGAACCACTACCCCCAATTTCCCGCACCTATACTTTACCCGCTTAGATACACTAAAATTGCTTCTTTGAATTATCCATTCCCAAGATTATGGCTGTAAGTATTAAAACCCCGGAAGAAATTGATCTGATGCGGGTTGCGGGCCGTCTCGCCGCAGAAGTACTGGAAATGATCGGGCCGCATGTGCAGCCTGGCATCAGTACCGGCGAACTCGATCGCATCTGTCACGATTATATCGTCAATCAGCAGCAGGCCGTGCCTGCCCCACTGAACTACAATGGTTTTCCCAAGTCCATCTGCACCTCGGTAAATCATGTGATCTGCCATGGTATCCCCAGTGATGACAAGGTTCTGAAGGATGGCGATATCATCAATATTGACATCACCGTGATAAAGGAAGGCTTTCATGGCGATACCAGCAAAATGTTTCTGGTTGGTGAGGTTCAGCCTCATGCCGAGAAACTGGTGCAAACGACCCAGGAAGCCCTGTACCTGGCAATTGATATGGTTAAACCCGGCATACAGCTGGGCGATATTGGCAATGCCATTCAGCAATATGCCGAAAAGCGGCATTATTCCGTCGTCCGCGAATACTGCGGGCACGGTATCGGGCGTATTTTTCACGAAGAACCCCAGGTCCTGCACTATGGCCGACCCGGCACAGGACTGACACTGGAGCCCGGCATGACTTTTACCATTGAACCGATGATCAATGCCGGCAGCCGCTATACCCGGCTGTCAAAAAAAGACGGCTGGACCGTCACCACCAAGGATCGCCGCCTCTCAGCCCAGTGGGAACATACTCTGGCCGTACTTGATGATGGCTGTGAAGTCCTGACCCGTCGCCAGGAAGAAAAATTTTAAAAGTGAGCACGAAAGCCAAAACCCCAAAGTTTTTTGACCTGCGAAAATTCAAGCAGAAACTGTCGAAATCAGACTCTCCAATCCGCTGCTTTCGTGAGGCTATTGATGATTCCCGGGCAAGACTGGATGAACGCTTTCGCAACAAAGGCAATATTGAAGAGATCATCAGTGACCTGACCGGTTTTATAGACCAGTTACTGACTGTTGCCTGGCAACAGCACAGCTGGAAAGACGCGGATGATATCAGCCTGCTGGCCGTTGGCGGATACGGCCGCGGCGAATTGCATCCCTATTCCGATATTGATATCCAGATTCTTCTGGCACGAAACAACAGTAAGAAGTACAAAGCCGACATTGAACAGTTCCTGACCTTTTTATGGGATATCAATCTGGAAATCGGTCAGAGCGTTCGCAGTATTAACGACAACAAGCAGGAAGCCGCGCGTGATATTACTGTTGCCACTGCCTTGCTGGAATCCAGAACCGTATGCGGCAATCCGGCACTATGCAAAAAATTAATTCTTGAAGTCAGTAAAAAGAAAACCTGGGAGCCAAAAAAGTTTTTCGCCGCCAAACGGGAAGAACAGATCGCCAGGCATGCCAAATATGATGATATTGATTATGCCCTGGAACCCAACCTGAAAGTCGCCCCCGGTGGTCTACGAGATATTCAGACCATCGGTTGGATCAGCAAACGTTATTTTGGCGCATCGGATTTTCAGGAGCTGGTTGAACGCGGCTTTTTGCAAAAAAATGAATATCAGGACCTGATCAAGGGACGAAATTTTCTCTGGTCCCTGCGTTATGGCCTGCACATGCTGAACGAGCGCAAGGAAGACCGCCTGTTATTTGAACATCAGCGCGAACTGGCAGAAATATTTGACTTCAAGGACGACGATACCAGTCTTGCTATCGAAAAACTTATGAAAGAATATTACCGCAACGTCATGACAATCCGTGAATTGAACGACGTGTTGCTGCAGCTCTTTGATGAGGAAATAATCCGTTCCAGGGAAAAAGCCAAAATCCTGACTCTCAATGCCCGTTTCCAGATCCACAATAATTATATTGAAGCATTGCACTCCAGGGTTTTTCGTCAGAACCCCTTTGCCCTGCTGGAAATTTTTGTGTTGATTGCCCAGGATGCAAAAATTGAAGGTATCCGGGCCTCGACCATTCGCCTGATTCGAAACGGCAGGCAACTGATTGATGATGATTTCCGTAACGATATCCGCAACACCACTCTCTTTATGGAATTGTTACGCTCCCCCTACAAAATGGTTGCCCGACTCAAACAGATGAAACGCTACGGCATTCTGGGTGCCTACCTGCCTGAATTTGGCCGGGTCATCGGGCAGATGCAGCATGACCTGTTTCATATCTATACCGTCGATGATCACACCCTGCAGGTAGTTGAGAACATGCGCCGTCTACGGCATCCGGAAGCGGCCGAGCGCTATCCGATTGCTTCCCGCATTGTTAAAACGCTGCCCAAGGTCGAGTTGCTTTATATTGCCGGTTTATATCACGACATTGCCAAAGGCCGTGGTGGTGACCACTCCGAACTGGGGGTGCTGGATGCTGAAGCATTTTGCAAACGCCACCATCTTGGCAAATGGGATACTGCCCTGGTTGGCTGGCTGGTCAAAAACCATCTCCTGATGTCCAGTATTGCTCAACGCAAGGATATTCAGGATCCTGACGTAATCAAGGATTTCGCCAAAACGGTAGGTGATCAGACACATCTGGATTATTTATACACACTGACAGTTGCTGATATCAATGCCACCAACCCGAATTTATGGAACACCTGGCGCGCATCCCTGCTAAGCCAGCTTTATCAGTCAACCAAGCGTGCGCTGAGCCTGGGCATGGAAAAAGTTGTCGGTAAAACTTCCCGCATTCAGGACAATCAGAATCAGGCACTGGAAATACTTGCGAGTAAAAACATGACCCGCAAACAGGCCTTGTTAACCTGGGACAATCCCAATGAAGAATATTTTCTGCGCGAAACGCCTGAAGATATTGCCAGGCAAACCCTGGCTATTGCCAAACATGAAGACAGTGAAGAACCGCTGATACAGATTAAAAACAGCTCCAAGCATCAGTATGAAGGCGCAACACAGGTTTTCATCTATACCCGGAACTCGCATTTCCTGTTTGCCAATGTTGCCAATGCTTTTGACCGGCTCAATCTGAACATTCAGGATGCGCGCATTTATCATACTGCTTCGAACATGGCGCTATTGACCTTTATGATTCTTGAAACGGACGGTGCGCCAATTAAAAAGAATTCAGATCGTATGACAGAAATACGTAATCTTCTGCTGGAATATGCTCGCCCGCTTGAAAAAACAGCGAACAATAAAGCCCACATGCCCAGACAACTTCGCCACTTCAACCGCGCGACAGAAACCACATTCAATAACCCAGAGAACCTCCCCTACTCGGTACTGGAAGTCCTCTGTCCTGACCGGCCCGGGCTGCTGGCCAAAGTTGCCAATATTTTTGTCGAAAAGAGAATTATTCTGCATAACGCAAAAATCACCACTCTGGGAGAAAATGTAGAAGACGTTTTTTTCATTACCGACGAGAACGACAAGCCTATCCGTGACAAGACTTTAGCGAAAGAGTTACAGGCCCTGATCAAAGAAAAACTGGATGCCACATTAAATGCAGCCTGATGCATTTAATAAATTCAGTAACATCAGCAACAAGAGTACGGCAACAATAAGGAACAGCATTTACCATGATTATGTATGGCATCCCCAACTGCGACACAATAAAAAAAGCCAGGCGTTTTTTGCAGGATAACAATATTGCCTACGAATTCCATGACTATAAAAAACAGGGTATTTCCAAGGCCAAACTGAAAACCTGGTGCTCTATTTTCGGTTATGAATCCCTGCTCAATCGCCGCGGAACAACCTGGCGCAAACTCGATGAAGAAACCCGGGCCAGCATGAACCAAAGCCTGGCAATAAAGATAATGCAGCAACAGCCTTCCATCATAAAACGTCCTGTCCTCGAAGCAGGCGATAAAGTTTTGCTGGGATTTGAGCAAAGTGAATATAAAAGCCTGCTATAATGCCGCCGTTTTTAACGATCGGAACCAGTAACTGACATGAATGTATTTAGCCTAGCTTTTGGAATCGGTACCCGTGATTCAGCCGGAAACTGGCTGGAAGTTTATTATCCCCTGCCGCTATTGAGCCCCTCCGAGGATATTATCAAAGCCATTAGCGGCCCCTGTGATTACAGTGGGGGCAACCAGTCTATAATGCTGGACCAGGATCAGCTCAATCAGATTCTTGATAACTTCGCCGGCCGTCAGCAACAGCAATTAATAGATTTGCTCTCTTCCCTTCTACTCAGCAAAAAACCGCTGGTCCTTTGCATACTTGAAAAGGATCTCACTCCAGAATCAGTACCGGAAGTCTATCTGAAGCTGCATCTACTTTCGCACAGACTTGTTGAACCCCATGGAGTCAATCTTGATGGCATGTTTGGTCTTTTGCCCAATGTCGCCTGGACCAGTGCCGGTGCAATTGCGCTTTCCGATCTTCCCCAGCGTCAGCTTGAGGCGCGACTGGCAGGACGTGCACTGAGTATCGATTCAGTGGACAAGTTTCCGAAAATGACGGATTACGTGGTCCCTTCCGGGATTCGTATTGCCGACACTGCCCGCGTCAGACTGGGTGCCTACATTGGTGAAGGAACTACCATCATGCATGAAGGCTTTGTGAATTTTAATGCCGGTTCAAAAGGTGAAGCCATGATTGAGGGGCGCATTACCGCCGGCGTTTTTGTTGGTAAAGGCAGCGATCTCGGAGGAGGCTGCAGTATCCTCGGGACGCTTTCCGGAGGCAATAAAACTGTGATTTCGGTTGGAGAACAATGCCTGATTGGCGCCAATGCCGGACTTGGTATCTCCCTTGGAGATAAATGCACTATTGAAGCCGGCCTGTTTCTGACTGCCGGAACCAAAGTCAGTGTCCTGGATGCAGATAACAAACCCGTCGAAGTCGTCAAAGCCAGAGACTTGTCCGGCAAAGATGAACTGCTGTTCCGTCGCAACTCAACCACTGGTGTGGTTGAATGCCTGACCAACCGTAACAGCATCGAGCTCAATGCAGAGCTTCATGCGCATAACTAAGCCATTACAGGCCTGATCATGTCATCTACGCTGGATCTTTGTTGTGAACTGATGAAGCGCCCTTCTGTCAGCCCTGATGATCAGGGTTGCCAGGAGCTGCTGGCTGCTCGTTTAGAAAAACTGGGCTTCAGTATTGAACACATGCCTTTTGGCCCGGTGAGCAATCTCTGGGCACGACGTGGAACTGCTGCCCCGCTGTTCTGTTTTGCCGGTCATACCGATGTGGTTCCGCCCGGAGATACACATGCCTGGGATTCAGATCCCTTTACGCCGAAAATACGTGATGGCTTTTTATACGGACGCGGGGCTGCTGATATGAAAGGCTCTCTGGCAGCAATGATCACTGCCTGCGAAAAATTTATAGCCAGTAATCCTGAGCATTCCGGTTCCATTGCTTTCCTGATAACCAGTGATGAGGAAAGTGCTGCCGTTGAAGGTACCGTCAAAGTGGTACAGGAACTGCAAAATAGAAATGAACAGATAGATTACTGTCTGGTGGGTGAGCCCTCCAGCAGCAAAGTACTTGGTGACACCGTGCGCAATGGCCGGCGCGGCTCACTGAACGGTATTCTGCGGGTAAATGGCAAAGAGGGGCACGTGGCTTATCCTGACCTGGCAGTCAATCCTGTACATGTTTTTCTGCCGGCATTAACTGAACTGGTCCAGCATCAATGGGATCAGGGTAATGAGTATTTTCCGGCAACTTCCCTGCAGATTGCTGATATACATGCCGGACACGGGGTAAACAATGTTATTCCCGGCACACTTTCAGTGCTGTTCAATTTTCGCTTCTCCTCGGAAGTAAGCGCAGCACAATTACAGGAAATCACTGAAAGCATCTTTGCCAGACATTTTGACAACCTTGAACTGCAGTGGCAGTTATCCGGTGAGCCTTTTCTGACTGAGGAAGGCGAGCTGACCGAGGCTGTCAGAAACAGCATACGCACTGTAAACGGCACTGATACAGGATTATCAACCGGAGGCGGTACCAGTGATGGACGATTTATTGCACCAACCGGCGCCCAGGTTGTCGAACTTGGTCCGTGTAATGCCAGCATACATAAAAATAATGAGCATGTTGCCCTTGAGGAACTCGATCAACTTGCCCTGATGTATGAGCAGGTGCTCAGACAACTGCTTGACTGATTTACACGTAAACCGAAAAATGCGCCGCTTTACCCGGTACTATAAAACTCGCACCCTGGTCCTGCCTGCCTTTTTTACTTCCGGGTCGTTTGACGACAACCCGTTTCACCGCACAGTCCCTGGCTGCCTGCAATAATGCTGCAAAGGCAGACTCGTCCTGCAGTGGCAGTATCTCCTGCAGGATACTCATGTCTTTTTTTACTGCTGCACTTTTCTGGCGAACAGGGAACATCGGGTCCAGATAAATCACATCCGGTTTTTCCCGACTGCCATTCTGAATGGCCTGGAAATATTCAAGGGCTTGACCATGCTCAAGCTGCATGCCTTGCATTATCTGCCTGATCTCACCTTCTGCCATTACTGCCCGGCTGATCCCGTCACGCAATAAACAGTAAACCAGCATTGAACTTTCCAGCATACTGACCCGGCAACCCAGGCTGGCAAGAATAAAAGCGTCCCTGCCCAGCCCTGCCGTTGCATCCATTACATGCATCGGGGCATGGCGATTGAGACCAACTGCCTTGGCAATGCCCTGCTGCTTGCCTGTGGATTGCTGACGGTATTGCAGACCCGCATCAAGAAAATCTACGCGTGTCGCCTGCTGCTGTTGCTGACCGCTGGGTTGCTGCAGACGCTCCAGCCCCAATCCCTCAGGATCCAGCCGTAACAAATGGCTGTACTGCTCAGGCTGGTCGCTGCTGACAACAGGCAGTTGCAGGGCGTCCTGCAGTTCACCGAAGTAGTCCTGATCGGCATCCGGATGGCAGTAAAAGGCAATTTTCATTGAGCTGAACTCGGGCTATCTGTATCATTGATATGATACAGATTGCGGAACAGAAAACCTATTACTCCTTCAAGGTGATATATTCAACATGAAACTCGAGCTTGATCACGACAGTGCCACTCCAATCTTCCAGCAAATCGTCGATCAGGTGCATTTCCAGATCAATACCGGAGAACTTGAAGCCGGTGACAAATTGCCCAGTATCCGGGCATTGGCTGAATCCCACAAACTGGCTACCAATACCATCGTCAAAGCCTTCAGGCAGCTTGAATTTCGCGGCCTGATCCAGGCCCAGGACCGTAGTGGCTATATCGTCGCCGAGCCTAACCAGAGTATTGGCCGTTACCAGGCGCGGGGAGTTTCTGCCGATAAAAGCGAGGTCCACAATGTCGTGGACAAACTGGATCACGGTCTGTTCCCCAATGCCTTCTGCAAGATTACCGAGGATTTTCTGACCGGCAACCCGGAGCACTGTAACGTGATTCATTCCGATGGCAGCGGTACCAAGTCAATCATTGCCTACCTGTCATACAAGGAAACTGGTGATCCGGGTGTTTTTCATGGTATTTCGCAGGATTCCATTGTCATGAATCTTGATGACCTGCTATGCATCGGCGTGAACGGGCGCATCCTGCTTTCCAATACGGTAAACCGAAACGCCCTCAACTGCCCTGGCGAAGTCGTTAACGCGCTGATTGAAGGCAGTGAGAAATTCCTCCAGACACTGCGTGAGTTTGGTGTCAGTATCTACAGTGGTGGCGGTGAAACTGCTGATGTCGGTGACCTGACCGGCACGGTGGTGGTTGACAGCTGCGCCGTTTCAGTAATGAAAAAGAAAGACATTATCAGTGGTGACCTGATTCAGCCAGGTTTGGCCATCGTCGGTCTGTCTTCTACCGGGCAGGCAAGTTATGAGCAGTCTGAAAACAGCGGTATCGGCAGTAACGGCCTGACCAGCGCCCGTCATGACATGCTCAGCACGTATTATGCAGAGAAGTATCCTGAGTCCTTTGATCCCAATATTTCCAGGGACCTGGTTTACTGTGGCCCCTACCGGCTGGAAGACTCACTGCCTGATTCAACATTAACGGTTGGCGAGGCGATTCTCAGCCCGACCCGCACCTATGCCCCCGTGGTATATCGTATTCTTGAAAAACACCCGCAACTCATTAAAGGACTTATACACTGCTCCGGAGGCGCACAAACCAAGTGCCTGAAATTTTCCGACGGGGTGCATTTTATTAAAGACAATCTGTTCCCGACGCCGCCTGTATTCAAGGCCATACAGGAGGCATCAGCAACGCCCTGGCAGGAAATGTACAAGGTTTTCAATATGGGTCACCGCATGGAAGTTTATTGTCAGCCAGAAGACGCTGATAAAGTCATCGCGCTTGCCGGTGAATTTGACATAGCTGCAAGAGTCGTCGGCAGAACCGAAAGCAGCAAGGCCGGAAATGTATTAAGCCTGTCACACGAGGATGAGGTTTTCAGCTACCGACCTTGATTTTGCCTGAATCCTGCTGCCGGACAGCTTTATGGAGCAGCTTCAAGAGAGCCGATGAATTGTGTTGCGAAATAGCGCCCATTCCTGATTGCGGTGACCCTGACTTCATGACCGGATTCCAGCAATGCCAGCTGATAATCCAGCTCTTCACTATTACGGATAATCTTGTTATCCAGTGTCACAATTACATCGTTAACCATCAGGCCACTTAGTGCTGCCGGGCTACCGGAATCGACGCGGGTAACCAGGGCGCCAAGTGCCTTTTGCAGGCCGAAGATTCTGACCTGATCAGGATTAATATTGCTTGTTTCAACCCCGATAATGAAAGACTGGGCATCCCGCCCGGTGAGAAAGCGCTCAACCATCTGGTCAATAACGTTCACCGGAATGCCGAATGAAATACCGATAGACGCGCCCGTGGTGGAAAATATTCTTGAACTCATGCCAATAACATCTCCTTCACCGTTGACAATCGGACCGCCTGAATTGCCCGGATTAATCAGCATGTCAGTCTGGATATAGGCAGCAGTCTCTTCCTCTTGGGCACCATTTCTCAACCTTCTTCCAAGGTAGGAAATAATGCCTGAGGTAACCGAATATTCAAATGAATAAGGAGAGCCAATTCCCAGCACGGTCTGTCCAACTTTTAATGAACGGGTATTGTCAGCCAGCTGTGCAGGCACCAGGTCGCGGGCAGGAATTTTTAACAGCGCAATATCTGAACCGGCATCAATGCCAATTACTTCAGCATCATATAAGCGGCCATCATGTAACTGAATGGAAATTGAGTCTGCATTCTCTACAACATGTGCATTGGTCAGCACATAGCCATCACTGGAAAACACAAAGCCCGAACCCGCATTCTGATTATTTGCTGCCATGATGTAAGGCAGGAAGTCTCCCGGGATATCACTAAAGTCCTGACTGGAAACCTGCTGAACAGAATCGACGGCTGATCGGGTAGTGATGGTGACAACACTGGGCAATACTTCTTCAACAATTGCAGAATAGTCTGGCAGATTATCAGCCTGCACTTGCCAGGAAGCACCAAGCACAGTCGAAAATAAAAATAATCTTGTTAAGCGGTATAAACAATTCATAACTTAAGCAAAGCAATATTTGTTTCTGCAACAACAATATATTTTGTTAAGCTGAATATTGTGCTTGAAGGGCAGGAATGTCTATTAAAGTAATGTAATAAAATGTAAGCGAATAAAAGATAAAGTTATTATTTGTTTACAATTAATCGCATGAAATGGCTGGGAAGTGTGATGCACTTCACACAATTAAACCTTGTTTGATTAAAATGATTTCATCATGATATTAAACCATTATCGAATCAGGGCAGCGGGGCTGCTTACTTCAATAACTGGTAACCCTTGCCCCTGACAGTAATAATTTCCGCTTCAGTGCCAAGCTCCGTAACTTTTTTGCGCAATTTACTGACCAGCACATCCACTGACCGGGTATAAGGAGACCATTCCCGCTCAAATATTTCCCGCGAAATCTGTTCACGGCTGACATCACTGCCTGCTGCTTTTATCAGAAGCTCGGCAAGCCTGAACTCATGCGGACTCAGTTTTACAGAATTGCCGTTGGCAGCCTTTAACCTGAAATGACTGGCATCGAGCCCCAGTAAAGGTGAACCTGGTAGTTCCTGGTCCATTTCATTGCTTTTTTGTGCTGTCCTGGCTGCGCGCGACAGCAGTACCCGCCGCAGGACATTGCGGCAACGGGCGGTCAATTCGCGTTTATCAAAGGGTTTTAGTATGTAATCGTCAACACCAATTTCCAGGCCAACAAGCTTGTCCAGTTGATCCTTGCTGCCGGTGAGCATGATCAGGCCCAGATCACTTCGGGAACGTAACTGTCTGGCAATTTCAAAACCGTAATGATTCTGCAGGTTGAGATCCAGCAGGATCAAATCGACTTCACTGGCATCGATGGCGGCTTCAATATCTTCGTTTTCATTGATGACAACACTCGTAAATTCTGTAGACTCAAATAACTGGCAAAGAATTTTTACAATAAAGGGATCATCATCGATGATACCAATCACAGGGTTGTCTTTACTCATTTAGAGAATATTATCCTTAATAATAAATCCGGATTTTATCGATCTGAAACTGCTTTGATGAATTTATTTTTCTGATTATTTGAGGAAGTTTATACCATTAGAGGGATACGTAATACCACAATAACCCCTTCTTCCTCGAGCAGATTGTCGGCATAAACATAGCCACCATGGAAATCGGTAATCATGCGGACGATATGCAAGCCCATACCCAGATGAGGCTGTTTCTTTTTGCTTTCCGGCCTGACTGATACCATTGAGTCAAATATTCGGTCTTTCATTTCCTCAGCCAGGTAGGGCCCGGAGTTGGCAACAGAAATTACAGCTTCATTATCTTCGCTGGCACATTTAATCCTGATAGCTTTATCTTCATAAGAAAACTCCACCGCGTTGGCAACCAGTTTGTCCATCAGCTGTACGATATAGTCAGCATTACCTTCAATAACAACCGGCTCATCAGAGATATCGGCCTTAAATGTGACACCCGGATAAATCTGGCTGTAACCATCAACACAACCGGAGATTACTTTTGTCAGGTCAAATTTTTCTTTTTCTGAAGACTTTAGAATCTGTTCCAGGCGTGAGGCTTCACTCATGTTGGTTAATATCAGATTAAGTCGCGATATACCCTCCTCCGCTCTTTGAATGTAGACTTCAGCCTCTTCCGGGTTGCCGGCCATGCGCAGGTTTTCTATGGAAGAACGTACTACTGTTACCGGCGTCCGTAATTCGTGAGACAGACGTGAAGACATATTTTCCAGATAGTGGGTATATTGAGTCAGGCGATCCAGGATGTTGGCAAAACTGCGGCTGAGGTCACCTATTTCATCACTGCTGCGTGAAGGCTGGATGGTATTGTTGATCCGCCCGCTGTCATCAATGATCTGTTCGGCCTGATTTCGCAGGGAACGAATACGGGAGGACAAACCCGAGGCAAAGAGAAACAGCACGGTCACAACCAGCAGCATAATACCGAGCATGGTATCGAACAGCACTTCCAGTGCCTGATTTCTGAAGGTACGAATACCATTCATGTTCTGGTCGACAACTACAGCCCCCAATACCTGACCGTTATCCATGATTGGAAAAGCCGCAGCCAGGATTCGAGTCTGGCTGTCCTCCAGGGTGCGAAAAGTTGTATTCGGCACCCCTCGAAGAGCTGAAATAATATGATCGCCCTCCAGTGTGCCACCCTGGTAGAGTTCATCAACAAAACTGGAAGTTGGCTGGGACAGCAGCTGATCATAAATCGGGCGCAGGAGTGAGTTTCTGATGCCATTCCACAGCCCTCCCTGATTCTGCTGTTCAGAGTTGTCCAGCACCAGTCCGCTGGCATTTTGAATGTCGCCTTCACTGAGCAGTACCCGCTGACTGCGGTCAACGACCTGAACACGGGAATTGCTCAGTCCCATTGCCGCAACAATGCGGTCTATTTCAGGCGTTGGCCGACGCAAGGTACCCAGGGCTTCAGCATTATTAATTCCTGAGGTGGAAACAATGGCAGCGACACTGCGTTGCTGCATGTCATCAACATCAAAGACCGATATACCCAGCTTGTTACCCAGCATTTCCAGTGGCAGGCGTAATTCCACTTCATAGCCTTCAGCGGTTCGGGTCCAGCGGCCTGTTATCCGGGGTTCATACTGCAGGGCGGATACATCAGTAATATCATTACTGATGCGATAGGGATAAATAAATTCATCATCATAAGGAGCAATGACATAGCGCTCAAAAACCCCGTCACCACTAACAACAGCAAGCCTGAGGCTGTCACTGCGGTCTACCCTGAGGCTTTCCTGGCTACGTAGTACGACATTCTCATCAATGACGCGCAGATAGGCATACAGTGAGCGGTTATATTCTCCCAGCATCAGACGGAAACTGAGCGGGTCACCTACCAGGCCGCCCGAGCGAAAGCTGGTCAGGGCATTGGCCGGATTCGGACTGTCGCTGCCTTCCTGATAATGCTGTTCATACTGTTGGTAATCACGCCAGTCCAGGAGATTGCCGTCATCAATTGCCAGGGGATAAAACACCGGATAAACATACAGGTCACGACCTTCTGTGGCGCGACTGTAGGAGCTGTCATTAAACAGTTCCGGGCGTTCACTGAGGGCGGTAGCCAGCGCTCTGGCGGTGCCCAGCACAGTCTGTTCCTGCGCCCGGCTCAGGTACTCCTCCATTTCCAGGATATACTGGTATCCGAGCCAGGGAATGATCAGCAGGAAACCGGAAACCAGTAGCAGCCTGACTCTTATCCCGGAAAGCTTTTTGATCAAAGCAGCCATCAATCCTCAGCTTCAATAGTCCAGCGATATCCCATGCCATAAACCGTATCTATGCAATTGAAATCCGCATCCGCCTGAATAAACTTTTTGCGGATGCGTTTGACATGGGAGGTTATGGTGCTGTTATCCACAAAAATTTTTGATTCCTGCATCAGCGCATCACGACTTTTGACATGCCCGGGAAACTTCACCAGAGCATGTAACATCCAGAATTCGGTGATTGTCAGTATGATTTTTTCACCCTTCCAGCTAACTGTCAGGCGACTCAGATCCATCTGCAGATCTCCTCTTTCCAGCAGACTGTCAGGTTCAGCAGGCTTGTCCTGAACATCCAGGCGCCGGAACAATGCGGCAATTCGCGCGCTCAAATGGGGCAGGCTGATATCCTTGCTGAGATAGTCGTCTGCCCCCATACGCAAGCCGCTGACGGTATCGAAATCATTGTCCCGTGCCGTCAGGATCATGATTGGCAGGGTATCCGACATGGAACGCAGGGCCTGGCAAAGCTTGAAGCCACCGTCAATCTCATCTTCCAGGCCGATATCTATAACAGCCAGGTCCGGTAGTCGAACTTCAAAGGCTTCCATGGCTTTACGCCGATTCGGGTATGCCTGTATCTCATAGCCCTGTTTTCGCAGCACGTCAGTGTAGTTCTCACGCAGGGCTGCTTCATCTTCAACAATCGCGATTCTTCGACTCATAGCTATATTCACAAGTAATTGATTTTGAAGCACTATACATGAAGAGGATTGCTCTTTGCAGCAAACATAAATCCCTCTGTCTGAATTGCCATAATCTTGCCATATTTGATCAGTGCCCTGCCCTTATTGCCCCCGTAAAAAGTACTAGACTCGCTTTTAAATACTCAGCCAGGAACACAACTTGTCAACAACGAGACTGAGGAGAATGTAATGACCAAGAATAACGTAAACAACGTGATTGTACCCCTGATCCTGGCTTCCGTGTTTTTTACCGCTGTCAATACAGCGATGGCAGCACCTGCAAGCGAACTGGCAGAGCTCGAAAGAGATAATACCCGTGATGAGGCCATTGGCTTCTTTGGTGGAGCCTTACTGGGTGGTTTGATCGCCGGGCCTCCTGGTGCCATCACTGCAGCTGCACTGGGTATTTTGGGTGCCACCGCTAAAAATGGCGATGAGCAGAACGAAGTCCTGACCAGCCATCTTAATCAATCACAGCGCGAACTGATTGCCTTGCAAAACCAGCAGGAACAGCTCGAAGCGCGATACCAGGCTGCTGTCCGGGAAATCGAAGCAGTCAATCTACAGCGTGTCAGTCTGAACAATCAGCTCAATGAGCTGGAGAACGGCCAGGGCTGTTGCAGCGATGCAGCGCTGTCCCTGCATTTCCAGACCAATTCTGATCGCATTGAGCAGCATTACCTTGAAGCACTGGAAGAACTGGCAACACTGGCAAAGGATGTCGAAAACCCGCTGATCATGATCAATGGCTATGCTGATGCACGCGGAGCCTCTAATGATAATCAGCGCTTATCCGAAAACCGTGTGGATTCCGTGGTTCGCGCATTGCTGGCATTCGGTGTAGAAGCTGAGACGATTCAGAGCAGTGCCTTTGGTGAATCCCGTCCGCTAAGCCAGAACGACAATCCGGAATCACTGTTTTTTGATCGTCGGGTAAACGTTGAGCTGCACTCCAGAAACAGCGAAATGTTCACCCTGACAGACTAAACAATTAACAAGCAGGCATTGTAGAGGAACACATCATGAAATTACCAAGACTGGTCAGCGGTAACCGAACCTACTCTTCCAGCTCCCTGCGTGCCTGGTTGTTGCTCAACGAATTTGATATTGCTTTTGACGAGACCGTGATTGAACTGTTCAAGGATGACAGCATCGAGCGAATAGCCATGTATTCACCCAGCCTGAAGTTACCGGTCCTGGTACATGGTGATATCAAGGTCTGGGACTCACTGGCTATTTGTGAATATATCAATGAAAGCTTTCTTGAAGGACGTGCCTGGCCAGCCAACCAGAAAAAGAAAGCGGCTGCCCGGTCCATCGCCAATGAACTGCATGCAGATTTCCAGCAGTTCAAGAAAGACTGGCCGATGAATTGCCAATTACAGACCAGGATGAAAGTAAATGGTTCTATCGAAGAAGAGATCGCCAGGCTGGACGCGATAATGTACGCATGTCGCTCCAGCTATGGCGATGGAGGCGATTATCTGTTCGGTAACTTCTCAATTGCTGATTGCATGCTGGCGCCGATGGTAATCGCCCTGAAAGCCTATGGGGCCGAGCTTACCCAGAAATCATGGTCATACATTCATACTTTGTTAAGCAACCCCAATCTAGAGTGGTGGCTGGAACAAGCGGAAAATGAACAGCAGGATTATGACTGGAACTGGGAACAGACAGCCTGACACAGTTTTATCATCCCTGAGAGCGATGCTTTAGCCGGACTTAAAATCCGGCTTTTTTTTGCCTGTTTACCCAGCTTAGCCGTCATCCTCGAGTGAGGCATGTTTCCTGGACCATTCGCTAATGCAATCTATCATTTGATTTGCTGGTATCGGACTGGAAATGAAGGACCCCTGTGCAATATCGCAATGGGAAACAGCCGAAAAATTCCAGTCAGCTATATTCTCAATTCCTTCCGCAACCGCCTTGATATTGAGATTGTTTGCCAGTTGCAGGCTGGCGTTGAATATACTACCAAGCGTCTTATCCTTGCAGGCATCGTGCACAAAACTTCTATCCAGTTTCAACTCATTAAAGGGAATATCCCGCAATTGCGCCATGGATGAATGACCCGTACCAAAATCATCGATTGAAATGGCTATTTTATGCAGACGTAAACTGGTCAGTATGCCAAGCACCAGTGAATATTCCTTGACCAGGGTTGATTCGGTAATTTCCAGCACCAGTTTTTGTGGCTCAACTCCGGCATTAAGCAGCTCATTTTTTACCAGATTGACGAATTCAATGGAGCTGAGATTCTCAACAGACACATTGACCGATACGCTCAGTTCATAGCCATCTTTTTCCCAGCCAATCTGGTCCTGTAATGCGGTACGCAGAACAAAAACAAACAAATCATCGATGAGCGCATTTTCTTCCGCCAGAGGAATGAAATCCACCGGGTTGATAACTCCGTCCTCCGGATGCAACCAGCGCACCAGTGCCTCAGCACCGATTATCTGCCCTGTCGGCATATCGACTTTGGGCTGATACTCATTGAATATTTCACCGTCTTTTATGGCAAGCCTGAGTCGTTCTGCTGCGTATTCCTTTTTAATACCCGGTTTCTTCTTTTCATTCGTGTGTGATAAAAACTTGTTGACTAAATAATCCAGCCTTTCCCTGACGACGGGTTTCTGTAGATGGCCTAACACAGTAAAGCCATAACTGGCTGCCAGCTTTACTGTGGATTCGAGAATTCGCAAATCTTCGCCGCTGATTAAAATTATGGCACCTGTAAATTCGGTTTTCTGCAGAAGATTCAGGAACGCTACCCCGTCCATGATGGGCATATTCAGATCCAGTAAAATCAAGGCGTCATAAATTCTCCTGATATTAAGCTGGTCAATGGCTTCCAGACCATTGGTACAGGCAACAATGCTGCCAATGCCTTTCTCGGTAAGCTGGTGATTAAGGATTTTACGTTGAAACTCATCGTCATCCACGAGAATTGCCGTAACATTTTCAACAGAGTGCTTCATGTGTTAATCCTCGTCTCAATTTCAGTGATTAGATTATCGATAGCAGCAGTGAAATCCGGCAATATCGCCCCTATAGCTTCAACATTTTCGTTCTTTGCTTCATTTTCCAGTACTTCACACAGGTCACCGAATGGCAATGCACCGATTGAGCGAGATGAAGACTTCAAAGTGTGGGCCTCATTGCCCAGTACTTGCAGGTCACTGGAATCTGCGGCGTGCAGTATTGCCTGTTTTGCCTTTTTCGCAAGATTCAGATAATCATCTAAAAACTCAGGCACTAACTCCGAACTGCCTAGTAGTTGTTCCAATATAGTGGTATCCAGGATTTCTGCTTTTGAGTCTGGCATGAGCTTTTTTTCTGCTTGCAATTTTTCATCATGCTTTTCCTGGACCGCTTGTATGGAGGAGTCTGTGGCATATTTTTCCAGCTCATCTTTCAGGTCTTCCATCAATACAGGCTTGGCCAGGTAGCCATCCATGCCAATCTGTTTGCAGTGCTCCCGTTCCCCTTTGGTCGCATCAGCTGTGAAGGCGATAATAGGCAGATGCTTGCCGGATTTTCTTTCCTGCATTCTGATGGTCTGGGTCAGGGTAAAGCCATCCATATTGGGCATATGTAAATCAGTCAGTAAATGGGTATAACGCTTGTCATTAAGTTTTTCGAGTGCTTGCAGGCCATCCTCCGCGATATCACAGGCATAGCCCAGATAATTGAGTTGGCTCATGGCTACTTTCTGATTGATTGCATTGTCTTCAGCCAGCAGTACCAGGCCTTTATCCAGTTCTATTTCTGCAGTCTGATGCTGGTGAGATATATGTTCATCATCCTGGGTGGGTTTATCACCCAGGATGGCGCTACGTATATATTGCATGTATGTCTCGATATAAGGGTGACGGTTAATAAAATAAATCCTGTCACTGAACTCCGTAATTTTTTCTGGATGCCCTCTGCGAACAAGAACAACTTTCTCATAATTTTCCAGATCTGATTCCTGCAGAAATTTTTCATGCTCGTTGACACTTCGGAACATTTCATAAACTATCAGCAGCCTTTTTGTAGTGTTGGGAGGCTCACTCTGCAATATATCTTCAATGTTATTGAGCCGATTGACACTGGCCTTTTCGTAACATAACCAGTCTTTCAGATCAGTATAATCGCTGTCGTTATGACACAGCACATCACAGCTGAATCCGGATAGAAAATTACTGGTCTCAGAGTTACTTTGATCTTGGGCCACTATTGGCAAGGTGCAGATAAAACGGCTACCTTTCCCGGGATCGCTCTCCACACTGATTTGTCCACCCATTAATTCAAGAAGACGATGACAGATAGGTAAGCCAAGTCCGGTGCCACCGTATTTCCGGGTTGTTGATGCATCAGCCTGGGTAAAGGCTTCGAATATCTTTTGCTGGGCATCAGCACTGATACCAATACCATTATCCTCGACTATAATCTGAAGAATATCTGCCTGACTTTGTTCCAGGCGGATAGTCACACGACCTTCCCTGTCACTATTATTCCCGGAAAATTTTATGGCATTATTAACCAGATTGGTGATCACCTGACGTAATCGTACAGAATCAGAATATATGATGCTTTCCGAGTCTGGTTCACGATAGGCTGAAAGGGTGACGTTAGCTTTGTTGGCAATGGACAGAAATGTATTGCAGATAGACTCGAGCAGGTAAGCCAGTTTTACCGGCTCATTCTCAAGCGAAATTTTATCTGCTTCAATTTTTGAGAAATCCAGAATGTCATCAATAATCGTTAGCAGCGAGTATGCCGAATCCTTGATAATTTCTGATTGCTCTCTCTGCCTGGGTCGCAGACTACTTTGCATTAGCATATCAATCATGCCAAGTATGCCGTTCATCGGGGTCCTGATTTCGTGACTCATGGTTGCCAGGAATGAAGATTTGGCCTGATTGGCGGCTTCGGCATGATGCAAAGCGCGGTTTAATTCTTCAGTTCTTTCCTCGACCCTGACTTCAAGAGACTGACGTTCCATTTCCAGGTCTTCATTAAGCTGTGCCAACTGCTTATTACTGTTCTCAATTTTTCGTTGTGATTTTACTCGTTCAGTAATGTTTCGAATGACACAAATAAACAGCATTTTTCGTTCTGATGTAATTGGCCTGAATACAACTTCAACTGGTATCGTCTCACCATCGTAAGCAATCGCATCGGTTATAAATTCATTTTCAAACTGCTGAACCAGATCTTTTACCAGGTATCTTTTATCTGTTTGACCCTCTTCGCCTGATTTGAGAGGTAATATTTCATAGATATGGCGATTATTCATAAAGCTGATCGGGTAACCGAACTGTGATTCAATCTGGCTATTGACCATCAGGACATATCCCTTGTTATCCAGCATCATGATGACATCCGGGGCTGTCTCAACAATCGTTCTGAAGCGCCCCTCGCTTTCACGAAGAGCCTTCTCGGCTTTTAGTTTGTCAGTAACGTCTGATGCAATAGTCCCAACATAGGCAAGCTGACCTTTATCATCAAATATAGGATAACGCAATGAACGTACAATCCGTTCTTCTTTGCCCTTGATTTTCCAGCTATCATAGAACTCAAGTGGCTTCAATTCCTGAACAACACGCTGAAACTGTCTTGACATTTTTTTTTGTGAGGCTTTACCAGACATGAGATCTGCGTTTTTCTTACCCTCAATCCGAGATTTTTCCAGACCGAAAACCTCCCTGACTTTGTCATTGACATAGGCGAAAGTCTCATCCAGGTTCTTCAGGTACATCATGTCAGGATTGTTATCACAGAATGCTGTAATCAGGGCATTATTCTTTTGTAATAGCTGTTCTGATGATTTCTGTAAATGATAGGTTTTGCTGAAACGCCAGGCCAGAATGGCGCCAAGCACAGCCAGCAAAATCAGCATGAGAAATACCGGATATAAATTGGAAGCTTCGCCTGCAATAATATTTTCGACTTGCATCAGGTTTCCAAAGTCGGACTGCATTAATACAACCCAAGGCATGTCCCTGCTGCTGAATGGAAGCTGCTGGACAAAAATGTCCCGTTGTTCGGCATCAGCAGCACATTCCTGGCTGCCACAGATCAATGTGAATAAAAAGGTCTGTTGACCAATACCCAGCCCCCCTGTTTGTCCATTCCAGATATGCTCCCAGAGCTGTGGCTGCTCTTCTGCCAGTGAGCTGCTGCTTCTCTCCGGCTGAAAAAATTCTATTTCCTGTTCACGGCCTGACGTAAAAATGCGGCTACCCTGATTATTTAAAACCGAAAATTCGCCCTGATTCTCATCCGAGACAATGTCAGCACGTATCTGTTGAAAAACCTGACTCGTATCATGATTGAAAACAAGATAAGCGATCGTATTATTGTTTGCATCGAACAATGCTGTGAAAAACTCCTGAGTAACTCTGGATGATTCCTCGGTCTGAGCATTGTCAAAATCCAGTTGCAGCGGCGATATGTATATATCATCCGCTTGCAGGAACCGGACTTCTTCGTTGAAATAGTCGCTGTTAGCGATATTCTCCAGCTGGGTGTTTGTTGCAAAAACCAGGGACCTATCGCTGGTTCGAATAATTGACGCCAGTTCCATGCCGTCAGCGGCGATAATTCTTGCCTGGTAGAATTCATGATTAGTTCGCATAAACGCAGCGATTAATTCATTAACTTCAGAAAGGTTATTACTGAATGCATCTGCGCTGGCAGTCAGCTCTTCCTGTAACTGGATACTCTGATTCAGAAAGATAAGATCCAGCCTGACATCACTGAAACTCTCAAACAGGGAGATGGAAGCCAGGCCAATCTGGATACGGGCTTCATTGAGAAGCGCGTCCCTAAAGCGGGAATTATCCAGCGCGACAAATCCGATGATACTTATCAGTAACAGTGCAATAAACGGTGAATAAATTTTAAGAAAAGTCTTTAGAAACTCTTTTTTGTCCCTTTCTTTTGCAGCTCCCATAAGCGTTCCGTCATATTAAATTTTACTGGGCTGGTTGGTAATTCTCGTTTGCAGAAGGCACTGCAAAATAAAATTGAGGCTGACGCAATTGACATCTAAGAGCAAGATAAGAAATAAGGCCTGATTTGTAAAGCAGGATTACAATTTTTTACAATTCATCTTCTTGATTTAATTGGGTTTTATATATTTTGCAGTACAGAATCAGGTATAACGTAACCATTTCCAGACTTCTTTCCAGCCCGGTCTTTTACCGCTTAACAGAATTGTCAGGCGATATATCTTTCCTGATATTAAAATGACCACAAACAGTGTAAGGATATTAACGGCTATTGCGACAAGGAACTGCCAGAAAGGAATATCTATCAGAACCATTCTTGCCGGCATGACAAGAATTGAAGCAAAGGGCAACATGGAACTGACCTGCCCAATGATGCTGGCCGGATTATTCACTACCGTAAAGGCAAGGATGAATGGAATAATGACCAGCAACATGATCGGGAATAAGCTTGACTGGGCATCCTGGGGATTATCAAACATGGCCCCAAATGCAGAAAAGATACTCAAAAATGTGAGTACCCCGATGATATAGTTCAGCATAAAATAAATGATCACCAGCAGGCCAAGCTGAATTTCAAAATCTATTAATGCAATCATCACAGGCAGAGACCCGGAAATAATCAGAAACAGCGGAATAAACCAGATCAGTATCTGGGTAAAGCCTGCTATCGCACTGCCAATTATTTTACCGGCCATAAGTTCTGAGGCTGATACTGAAGCCAGCACAATTTCAACGACCCTGCCGACTTTTTCCTCATTTACTGCCGCCATGGCCGGGGCGGATATTAATAAGAGACTGAAATACAGTAGAAATGTAAAGCTAACAGCGACCAGTTGCTGACCTCCGTTACTGCTTTGCAGATTCCCTGTTTCAGTAACCCGGTTATTTTCGATACGTACCGGCTGGGCAATGAAATCGGCATCAGAGACATTTATTCCAAGTTCGGCAACAAACTGGCTGACAATTGCCTCGTTAACAAGACGCCTCAGCCCATCAAGCAATAACTGGTTACCGGCATTATTGGAATAAAATCCGATCCGTTTGTCTTCCAGTGCCTGTGCAGGAATGTATAAAAGACCACTGATCTCTCCTGACAGGATATCACTACGCTGCTGTTCGATTGTTTGCTGCAGGTTTTCTGCATCACTCAGGCGAAATTCCAGGCTGAAACTCTCCACCAGTGAGTTCTCATCATTTTCAATAACAAGCTGCACTGAATTGAGGGTTTCCTGCTGATCAGAAAGAATCAGCAGGCGACCCTGCGTATCATCTTCCAGCGTCAGAAACAGAAATTGCAGCCCAAAAACCAGAATCAGGAAAAAAGGCAGAGCAATTGTCGTGAATATAAAACGCTTGCTGAAAATCTGCTGTTTTACCTCACGTTTAATGATTGCTCTGGTTCTGAAATTAAGCATCATCCACCACCTGCAGGAAAATATCCTGTAAGGAAATGTCATTGGCATCAAAGCGCTTGACCAGGATATTATGTTCCAGCAGTGAGCGTAGCAGACGCTGAATATCCTCTTCCTGCGCCACTTTGATGCCTTTGGCATTGCCATGGTTCTGAATTTCTTCTACCCAGGGTAAATTCAGCAGGAAACTGATATCCCCTTCATAGTCCAGCATAATGTGTCGTTCTGAGAATTTTGATTTGAGCTCAGTCAGGGAATCATTCAGTTTCAGTTCACCACGATGGATCAGGGCAATGTGATCACACATACGTTCGGCAAAGTCCATCAGGTGTGTTGAAAATATAATCAACTTCCCCTGCTGCTTCATTTCCAGAATGATCTCCTTGAGAATATCCGTATTCACCGGATCCAGTCCGCTGAAAGGTTCATCAAGAATCAGTATTTTCGGGTCAGAAAGAATTGCCGTAATAAACTGTACTTTCTGCTGGTTACCTTTGGAAAGATCTTCAATTTTGCTTTGCTGCCTGTCAGCAAGATCAAATCTGTCAAGATACTCAAGCATCTGTTGTTTCAGATGAGCAGGCTTTAGGCCCTTTATTTCCATAAAAAAATTCAGGGTATCCGTCACCGTCATTTTCTTATACAAACCACGCTCTTCCGGTAGATAGGAAACCATGCGTCGAAAAGATTCGCCGACCTTATCACCATCAAGAAAGACTGCCCCGCTATCCGGCCCGATAATATTCATGATCATCCGAATAGTCGTGGTTTTACCGGCACCGTTTCTGCCGATCAGGCCAAGGATCTGTCCGGACTGAACATGGAATGAGACATCTTCAACCGCTGCCAGCTGGCCAAATTTTTTACAAAGATTTCTGACTTCCAATCTACTCATCAGGATTTACCCGAATCAGATGAACAATAACCAGACAAGAATAATGACAAAATATGGTATTACTACCAGTATTGAGGCTTTGCTGTATGAACAGCCAGTGTAATATTTAAAACCCATTATCGTCAGAACCAGCGTCCAGAGTGTAGCAAAATCCAGGTACTCCAGTACTCTGCCTGACTCCTCTGCCAGCAGGAAGCTCAGGGTAAGCGGATTAAGTGCGGACATGTTGATCTGTCCTCCGCTGCTCAGGATTGCCACCCAGGCAGCCAGTGCGGAAATGATTGCCGGCATTCCACACCAGGCACTCAGGGAAAACCAGTATTTGAAGGCAAGCTCCCGCTCAGTCAGCTTGCTGACAAAATAAAGGTAAGTGGCACTCAGGCCATAGGTGAGTAAGAGACCTATAAACACCCCAAAAGCAGATGAATAGCCCAGCAACATTTTATTATTGACGGTTTCCCGCAGGATAACCCTGAGATCGTTTTCTGATATTCCCGGTTGAGAACCAAGCACGACCAGCTGCTCAAGCAGATAGTCGGCATCCACAAGACCATAGTAGCCAAGCTGGACTGATGCCAGACAAAGAGAAACAATAAACCAGGGGAGCAGCCAGACAGGTTTTTCCTGTAGGGAAGCAAAAACTTTCTGTGGGGCTATGAATATAAATTTCAGTTTTTCAGACATCAATAAATGACCATTGTCTGTCCAGAGCTTCTTGTCCACTAAAACAAAACAGGCTGAACAATTGCTTGCCCAGCCTGCTCTGTCAATTGCAGTTACAGGATGTATTACATTTTCAACGCTGCCAGCGCGAGTCGTTCATCACGATTCGGATCATTTTCCGCATGGACATCATCGCCAAACATCATGGTTGGATAATTCTCCGTGCTGAATTCCGGCCAGTGCGGCATATCTGCATGATTCGGATTGCCGGTTCTGGCAAAAGCAGCCCAGGCTGCGCTCATTACATGAGCCAGCTCATAACGATAGGAATCTGCACCGGTCATTGAAGCTGCCACATCAACGTTATTGAATACGAACGGGATTTCCAGCGTATGGTATGAGCCCATACGGTTATCATGTACCGGCGAATGCCAGTCAAACAGGTACAGATAACTTGGCGCTGAACCCTGCTCAAACTTCAGTTTGTTCAACTGCTGGGCATTCCAGCGACGTGTGTTATCAGATTCAGCCGTTAACCAAAGCATACGGTTGCGACGCTCCGGGAATTTATCCCGATACAGCTCAATCAGTTCATTGGCCTGTTGTTCATTATCATTAGCCAGGCGGGTTCTGAACAGGTTCAGCATGTCGGCATCGGATAATTCATAAGGGGGTGGTCCTACCCAGCCGTTTTCAGTTTCGGTTGAGCCAGCCATGAATGGCACATCAGCAGTGAACGCAGGCGCTGAAGGATCCCAGGGATGCCGTGGAATAAAGTTTCCGTCCACTACCGGGCCCATCGGGAAATCACGTAGTTCCGGATCACCATATAGTGAATCCTGAATCTGCTGGGGTGTCAGTTCCTGCAAACGCTCAAGCTGGTTGGCTGCAATACCCAGTTTGTTCAGATACCGTTCTACTGCTTCAGTGGCTTCATCAGCCGGTTGTCCGCGCATTGTCGAACCACTTTGTGCAATACACTGATGAAACAGACCTGCTGCAGAAGGGGCGCCCATCAGCGAGGTGGTTTTACCGCCGCCGCCGGATTGCCCGAAAATAGTCACACGATCCGGATCACCGCCAAATTCAGCAATGTTATCCTGAACCCATTGCAATGCTGCCACCAGATCCTTGGTACCAAGATTGGTAGATTCCGCCCACTGCTCCCCGCCAATATCAGCCAGGTGCATGTAACCGAAAATATTCAGCCGATGGCTTACAGATACCACCACCACATCTTCTTTCTTGGCCAGCAAAGTGCCGTCATACATTAGATAGTTACCGGAACCAAAACGGTGACCACCGCCGTGCATCCACACCATTACCGGTCGGGATGCATTATCAGCTGCAGGTGTGAAAACGTTCAGATTCAGGCACTCTTCACTTTCCGTTTCCAATCGATTCATGGCCAGCACCACCGGAGAGGGCTCAAAAGCATTTGGCCCCTGCCAGCAGCGATTACCTATTTCAAAGGCATCCCTGACGCCGGACCAGGCCTGTGGTGCTTTAGCCGGCATAAAACGGTTGGCTCCTGCTGTATCGGCTCCGTAAGGAACCCCCCAGAACTGCTCAACGCCTTCACGCATCAGGCCTCTGACACGACCATAGCGAGTCTGCACAGTACTGCCGACTGAAGCCAGGCGTCTGTCCTGTGCCAGTAACATGGGTGAATGGGCACCCAGATAAAGACCTGATGCTCCAAGCAGGCTGCTGTTCACAAATGAACGCCTGCTAAATGCTTTGTTATGAATTGACATGGTTATATCTTCCCCTTCTTGTCTTGTTTTTCTATCTTTATTTATCTGAAAAAGCTCGCTGTAGAGTACACCATCTGCAGAATTGGAGCCAACTGCAAAATCCTGGGCTTTGCTAAAACAGCTTTGGGCCTCGAAAACCAGCTTGTACGCATAAAACAGCCTTGAGCGCAAAAACAGCCTTGAGCGCAAAAAAACAGCCTTGAGCGCAAAAAAACAGCCTTGAGCGCAAAAAAAAAAGGCCGGAGATTTTTTCAATCTCCGGCCTTTTTTCAGGTATATAACAAAGTCTTACTTAGTCTTCAGAAGATTCTTCTTCAGCTTCTTCTGCAGCCTTTTCCGCTTCGATACGAGCCTTGCTTGCTTCTATGGTTTCATAGTCAGCAGGAGTCATACGGCTTTCCAGCAATGCAACAACTTCAGGCTTTGGTGCTGCACGATTGGTGAAATCCGGATTACCATTGGCAATATCCAGAATCGAACCACCGTCTTCAGTCAAGGCCGTGATATCGGCACCGTTATCAAGCAGGAATTCAGTGATCGCAAGAGAACCGCGATGAGCGGCACCATGCAATGCAGTTTCCCCTGACTGGTTGGTGTCATTGATATCAACGTTATAATTGCTCAGCAGCATATCAAGAGCCGTTACAGCATCTGATTCCCTGCCGCGACTGATATTTTCACGCCAGCCGATTCCAGCAGCAGCCATAAAAGGAGTGGTTCCTCCACGGCGTGTACCAAAATACATTTCGGATTCGACTACACCTGGTCCCAGGTTCGGATCAGCTCCTGCTTCAAGCAAGAGGTTCATGATTTCCAGGTCGGCCGACATTGCAGCGCGGAAGAAAGCAGTTGCACCTTCATCAAGCAAGCGGTTATGCCCGGCACCCTGAGACAACCAGGATGGCAGACTATCTTTTAACTGCAAATTGGGATCTGCACCGCGTTCAAGCGCCATGGCAACGATATCAGGACCTTTCAAGGTGCTTACGATACGCGGACCAGGGCGCGGATTGGCATCCAGGGTATTGATATCAGTAGCTACAAATACAACACTGCGGCCGTATTCATCCTGAATATTTGGATCAGCTCCTGCTTCCAGTAAGGCACCAGCCACATCAAAGTGACCGTTCAATGCCGCCAGAACCAGGGCATTGGACCCCTTCTCATCAACGATATCAAGATCTGCACCAGCATCAATCAGAGTCTGAACGGCCTCCAACTGACCTTCTCGCGCTGCAAAATGCAATGCAGACAGACGACCAGGAGGAATATCAGGATAGACAAAGCCACCCTGGGCTCTAATATCATCTCTTTCTGGCAGTTTGACATTAGCAGAGCGCATATCAGGATCCGCGCCAGCTTCAATCAAGGCTTCCATTACTTCAACATGTCCACGAGCTGCAGCCCACATCAGTGCCGTCTGACCTTTCCAGGCCTCAGTCTGGTTGGGGTCCAGCCCCAACATCATGTTCTCCATGTCATCAGCCAGCAAAGCCCTGACAATACGAGCACTGCCTGCAGCAGAGGCTGTCATAAGCAAGGTTTCGCCATCTGGTGTGGTTACCTGAGTATTGGCTCCTGCAGCCAGAAGCATGATAGCAATATCATCCATCCCCTGCTGTGCAGCCAGGTACAAGGCTGTGGCCCCATAACGGTTGGAAGCATTGACATCAGCACCCTGCTGAATCAGCAGTCTTGCCTTGTCACTTTCCTGGTTGTAGATGGCATGCATCAGTAATGTGGTGCCATCTGCTTCAGACCAGTTGACGTCCATTCCCTGCTGCAGAGCTGTTTCCAGCTCTGCGAGGGAATAGTCAACCTGGGCCAGTGCCGGACCGCTTCCTGCCAGTGCCAGCACCAGTATAGAAGCGCTTAGTCTTTTCATCTTAAACATAAGATGCTCCTGTTAATTATGACAAGCCGATAGTGCGACCCTGGGCTCGACCGAAGTCTTCCAGTTCAAGGCCAAACTGTCTGGCGATATCCAGGTGCATCTCGCCGACTGTACGCATACGGTCATCGATAGCGATATGGCGGTTACCACGGACCATGCCGCTGACAATCACGCCTGGAATATCAAATTTAATATGCTCGTTACCGTTACTCATGCCACTACCGTATAACAACATTGAGTTATCCAACACGGAACCTTCAACATCAGGCGTATTGGCCAGCTTGTCAACAAACTTGGCAAACTGCTCCATGTGGTAAATGTTAACCAGGTGATGTTTCATCATGGTTTCATCAGAATCCTGATGGTGTGAAATTGAGTGATGCGGATCAGGCACACCAATCTGCGGGTAGCTGATCTGACTCAGGTCACGCGCCATCATGAATGAGAACACACGGGTAATATCGGCCTGGTAGGCAACATGCAGCAGGTCAAACATCAGGCTGACATGCTCTTCAAAGTCCTGCGGAATTCCCATCGGGGATTCCGGTGCTGTAGCAGCCAGGTCACCTGAACGGGCTTCTGCGTTCTGAATACGACGCTCAACTTCACGGATATTTTCCAGGAAGTCCTGCAGACGCACGCGGTCATCACCGCTCAGTGTATTTTCAGTCTGATTAGCCTGCTCCAGTACGGAGTCAAGAATACTGCGGTTTTCCTGCATACGGGACAGACGCTGTTGCGCAGTACCGGTTCCGCCAAACATTCTTTCAAATACAGTTCGAGGGTTGATCTGCGTCGGCAGCGGATTGGTCGGAGACGCGTAAGAAACAGTATCCAGATAGGCACAGCTGTAACCAGCGTCACAGGTACCTACCAGCGCGCTTACGTCTTCAATTGCCAGCTGCATGGACGGGAAAATATTGTCCTGGCCAATATGGTTGGCAATGACCTGGTCGATAGAAGTACCTGATTCCAGATCCGCACCCTGGGTTTTCTTGGGATAGGTGTCTGTCAACCAGGCAGTCGGCGCACCTGTATGCTGACCAACACCGTCAGCTCCGCGCAGACCACTGACCACTGTCATATAGTCACGGTGATCAGCCAGCGGTTGCAGGGTACGACTCATTTCGAAGTTGTCACCCGTTGTAGCCGGCGTCCACCAGTTAGCTTCATCAGTCATGATGAAACCATGTGGAACATAAACGAAACCAGCTCGTTTCGGCGCAACTGCGGCACTCTGACCCAAAGCTGGAACCATCGCGCCTAAAAAGGGCAGCGCAATTGCAGTACCTGCTGCACTTTTCAGTACGGTACGTCTGGGTAATGCTTTTTTGAATATCATCATTGTTGCTTCTCCTTTGTTATATACCTTGATACTACTCTTATTTACTCTTTTTATCGTTATTTATCGTCTGAAACTCACCAAAAACTAATTACTGGTGCTTGCTGCCAACTGCTCTGTTCCTTCTTCTGCCGCACGCTTCCACTGGAATGGAAGGGATTTCGCGACTTCCTGAACAATCGCAGAAAAGCGATAATTCTCTTCACCGGCATTGCGCGCAATGGCACGGACGGTAGGCTTATCGTAATACTCCAGACCACGTCCGATTGCGTATGTCAGCATTCTGTTCACGAAGGTATTAACGAACATATCTTCTTCAGCAATCAACGCTTCTTTAAGGGCAATGGGGCCGCTGATGGCAGTACCATCAGCCATTGAACCGGAAGAATCAATCGGCAGTCCGCCTTCATCCAGCTCACGCCAGCGTCCAATACCATCATATTTCTCCATCGCCAGACCAATCGGGTCCATCACGTTATGACAGGATGAACAGGCCGGGTCTGCCCGGTGATCAGCCAGTCGCTCACGCATGGAACGAATATCCACAGCATCGGCAGCATTTTCATCCAGTGCGGGTACATTGTCCGGCGGATCAGCAGGCTCAGCACCAAGAATGTTATCCAGTACCCATTTACCTCTGACAACCGGAGAAGTACGGTGCGGGAAAGAGGTTACAGTCAGAATACTGCCTTGTCCCAACAGACCTCCACGTTCCGGGTATTCTTCCGTGCTCACACGTCGGAAGTGGTCACCGTAAATACCGTCAATACCATAATGTAATGCCAGTCTTTCATTAATGTACGTGTAATCTGCTGTCATCAGATCGACGACATTGCGGTCTTCACGCATGACACTTTCAAAGAACAGAGACGTTTCCTGCAAAAAGGCATTTCTCAGGTTTTCATCGAAATCCGGGAAAGCCACAAAGTCAGGAGCACGGCTGTCCAGGTTACGTAACTGCAGCCACTGCCCGGCAAAGTTTTCAACCAGGGCATTCGCCTTGGGATCTTCCAGCATTCGAATTACCTGTTCGTCAAGGACGCGCGGATCACTCAGCAGACCCTGCTCAGCCAGGCTGATCAACTCTTCATCAGGAACTGAACTCCACAGGAAGAATGACAGGCGTGATGCCAAGGCCATATCAGAAATCTGGAAGTTTTCACCTGGTTGCAGATCGCTGGGCTCTTCTTCAAAACGGAACAGGAAGTCCGGCTCCATCAGCATACGGCGCAAACCCATCTGGATACCGCCATCAAAGGTGCCTTTGTTTTCACGCCCTGCCTGGAAAAAGTCCATCAGGGTATCAACATCCTGATCTGAAACTGGTCTACGATAAGCCTGAGTCGCCAGGTTAGCGAAGATCTGTTCAGCGCAGGCAGCTTCATCTGCCACACTGTTCGGATAGCAAGTAAAGATTTTCTGTCTGGTCGCAGTCATGCGGCTCGGTGCGGCACCATTAAACGGTCCGGCAATTTCGACATTGGTAACTGCAGGATTTCCACCGATGTATACCGCATCAAAATGCCCTCTTTCAAATGGCTCAAGCTGGTCCATATCCAGTGCATTGGATTTGGCCAGAAATGTCACAGTGACCTTGTGAACACCGGCAGTCAGCGGGATTCGGACCTGGGTACGCTTGTTGATTTCTTCCAGTATTTCAGCAGAATTTTCCAGCACACCTGTATAGTCCGCAGGTCCACCGATGGTTACCAGTTTCACACGCTGGCCATCAATTGCCACCTCAAACTGATGAGGGAACTGAAGGCCCATCAAGGCATCCAGGGAACTGGAAAGGAATGAAGTATTGATTTCATAGACACCATCCAGCGGGAAATTGTGCTCTATAGCCATCCCACCACGGGTTCCGAAAGGCAGTCCATCTATATGCTGATTCTGTGACAGAGCCATGCTGGCCGGATACTGAACCTGTTCCGGTGGGAATTCCGGGTCCCCTACCGCTATTGCGCTGATTCTGTCAGCTGCAGCCAGGTAGCCCTCAAGAAGGGTCGGTGAAACACCCAGAATATCAGCGATGTTGTCAAAGCCGTAACTGGAGTTATCCGGCGGCAGGGTCGCTTCAATGTCCGAACTGACTTCCATACCGAGGATATCGCGGATGACTGTGGCGTACTCGGTACGATTCAGGCGATAAAGCCCGGGACGACCAGGGTTTGGATCTTCCATGGCAATGGTATCCAGTTCGCTTTCAAGCCATCCCGCCAGACTGTCATAGGTTTCTTCATCCGGTCTTGGCTGGCCAACAGGCGGCATCAGGTGTCCACGTAATTTAGTGATTACGTGCTCCCAGTCTTCCGCATCCTCGCCCAGATTATCCAGATCAAGAATATCCAGCGCCAGACCACCGGAAAAGTCCACAAAGTTGTGGCACTCATAGCAGTAGTTTTCAATAGTCCCCTGATGCTCAGCCAAGGCTGAATCCTGCGCTAATACGGGCACTGCTCCCAATAAAGAGAGGAGCGCAGATGCCCCAAACAGCTTCGGAAAATTCTTCATAATATCAATCTCACTGCGTTTCATTCTGTAATCCACCCCAGTCGTTTATATATGTGTGGATTTACCCCCAAAATTTCATGTTCATACTTAACATGCTGCTCTCTGAAAACACAACTAAAACAATGTTAATAGTCTGTTCGTTTCTATGTACAATCATGCTAGACTATTGATTATACTTGGCCTCCACGATCGAACTATTTTTACATTCAAGCATATTTTGTGAGTAAACCGCCTATATTTGATGCTACTGAATAATTCTGTTTGATCAGGTCATTCATGACCTGATTCCGCATCGATTTAAGCTTTAGATCTACAGTAAATTAAAATATTGCAAACTTTATGAAAAACAAACTAGATTTAAATGCAATGCTGACTTTTTGCAAAGTTGCTGAAAACAAGAGTTTTACTGCAGCGGCAGAGGGTCTGGGCGTAAAAAAATCCACTGTAAGCAATAAAATATCTGACCTGGAGCGTAGCCTGGGGGCTAAATTACTGTATCGTAATACCCGGCATGTTGCCCTGACCGAGATTGGTGAAGATTATTACAACTACTGCCGGGAAATCGTCAATAAAGCCGAAGAAGCCAATCAGTTCGTTACCACTTTCAACAATAAACCACAGGGCACACTCCGAATCATTGCACCCCCGGGCATGAGCAGAGTCCTGTTTGATGACCTGTTTGATTACTTTCTAAAAAGTCACGAAATGATCAAGATCGATGTCACCCTGACGCTGGAGTATGTCGACATTATCAAAGAAGGCTATGACGTCGCCCTGATTGTAGCCAATGAAAAGCTCAAGGATTCCAGTCTTATCGCCAGAAAACTCTATGATGTCGATCTGGGCTTCTTCGCCACGCCGCAGTACCTGGCCGACAACAGCAAGATTAACGATCTTAATGACCTGGAAGACCACCCAATCATTCAGTCCCTGGGCACCAAACCGGCAATATATAGTGCTGGCAAACATTGCACCTATACGATGAACAATCGCATCGTTATCAATTATCTTGATGCCAGCATCAAGGCAGTCATGAAAGATCTGGGCATTGGTATGTTTCCCAGTGATGCGGTTATCAGGGAGTTGGAGAATAAAGAACTCGTCAGGGTCCTGGATGATTATGATGTAGCCCCTTCTTCTATATATGTGGTTTATCACAGCCGCTCCTGGCTGGCGCCAAAACTGAAAGCCTTTCTGGAGTTTCTGGATAATTGGCGTGATAAAAAAATGGCCACAGAAAAAGCCCTGAAGCTGAATAAAGCAGTCTGAGCCTGGCTACCAGGTCAGATTCATGTAGGTAGGCCCAAGATTCCCGAATCAGGTTAATGAATATATTGCTTATAAGCTTATAGATAGAAACAGCATTGGCAAGGCTTCAACCCCCTCTCGAAAAACTTACCTGCTTTTGCGGATCTGTTGATTTGACGGTGAATACGGTCGGGATGGTTCGCTTCGCGAATCCCTGCGGGACGGCCTTACAAAACAGGCCGCGCTGCGCTCGCTATCGCGAGCTTGTCGAACCCTGGCGAGGCTTCTCACCCTCCCTCACAATAACTTACCCGCTTTCGCGGGTTTATTTATTTGGCAGTGAATGCGGTCGGGATGGTTCGCTTCGCGAATCCCTGCGGGACGGC